>Ga0310786_10000021_pt1 | contig 248669 bp, 219 predicted proteins | sample AusTroGonzalo_MG_FD_203881 | JGI IMG/M metagenome (GOLD analysis project Ga0310786, IMG submission 203881) | Bovine rumen microbial communities from tropical cattle in Woodstock, Queensland, Australia - Gonzalo_03 (v2) (version 2) | ecosystem: Host-associated > Mammals > Digestive system >... | reverse complement strand
TTTGAAGAATGGCGGAGACGACGTGATCAATGCTGAAGCTGCTAAGATGCTGGGGCGGAAAACAAATAAACCAGCATCATACTGGATGAAGGTTATCACGCTGATCAATGCATCATTTGATTCAAACTCACAAATACGTGAATCGTTTGTTCGTGCAATCAATCAGACGGTACGTCAAACTGATATTGCTGGTGAAGAATATGCCCAGACTGCAACATTCATCGATGATATAGGTTCACTGTCACATGATATGATCGTCGATGCATTGGAAGAACATATTCAGAATGTTTCCGATACCGGCGGTGATACACGAACGTATGATGATCTCATTCGTGCGAAAGAAATCACTGAAGCTGATATGCCACCTGGTGCAAAACGTTCAGATCGTGTTTCTGATGAAGCAATTCGTCAGGCAAAGCTGAAACGAGCTCGCCAATCAGAAATCGTGTCAAGTGGTCAACCTTCTATCAGAACTGCTGCTGAAAGCACTGCTGATTATCTGGCATCCATCTTTGAAATCTTGAATCGTGGTGTAAATGTATTCGCAGTCAAACAGAAAAAGCCGTTTGAAAAGATGAAACTTCAGAAGGCTGCCATGGGTACGCCATCAGTGAGTGCTCCGGTACCAGACGTTGATATCGTTGATAACAATAATGCACCACCAAAACAGACTCCAGAACAAGCATCACCATCTCACGTAGAAACTGGTGCTGAAGGCAGTGAAAATGACCAACCGAAAGATGATCAACAACCTGCTGAGCAGAATCAAGAACAAGATAAGATTGGTACTGCAACGGATAAGCTTGCTGCAAATGCTAAGAATCTTGCAACAAATGTTGTCAATGCTGTTAAGAATCCGGGTAGTATTGTTAGTACAGCGAAAAATGCCATCGCGACAGAATTCGAGAATCTCAAGGAAGATGCTTCGAACTGGACAGACAATGCTCTTGGTAAAGCAGCCGACTGGTCTGACAGAACACTTATTCAAAGTGACGTCAATGACATGGATGATGCCAATGGTGACAAGGAAAAGGCAAATGAAATCCTTGCGGCAATGCAAACAGCTGCATCTGATGGTGATACCCAGGAAGATCTGGCTGCTATCTCTGCACAGATTTCTGAAATCAAAGATCCAAAATTGAAAGCACGTTTGGAAAGAGTTGTTACATCAACTCTCAAACGTTCTGAAAACAAGAAACCTGCCAAATCAAAGATTGGCGGAATCTTGATGTGGGCCTTTGGCATTGCCAAGAAATTCTTGGGCGGTGTTTTCACCAAAGCAAAAACCTTCTTAGGTAAATTTGGCAAAAGCATCGTAACACCGATCATCAATAGTTTGAAGTCCAGCTTTAAGAAAATCACAACTGGTGCAAAAGCTGTAAAAGAAGGCTTTATCGGATCCAAGACGCAATACCGTAAAGCTCAAGAAGGAGAACCCGCCGATTCTGAAGGATATGCCGTCGATGAAAACGGGAATCGTATTGTTGCTAAGGCTGGTACCACGGGATTACTCCAAGACTCAATCGCATGGGGTAAACAAAAAGCAGGTCAAATCTGGAATAGTACTTCGATGAAGAATCTCCGGAGTGCTGGAAGTGATGCGCTTGATGCTGCTAAGACTCTCGGTGGACTTGGTGTAGACAAAGCCAAGGATGCTGCAGGTAAGTTCGTTGAATGGTGGAAACAACCCGGAATCATCTCGGATATCACCAAAGCGGTCAAAGATAAGGCCATCGATACTGCTGGAAAAGTCGGTGGTGCTGCATTGATTGCGAAAGATAACATCTCTGAGAAGATGGGCAATCTGAAGACAAAATTCGAAAACAGTAACTTTGGTAAAGGATTCATGGAAGCATGGAAGGATCCTGCTGAGGAAGAAAAGAAAAAGAATCCTGAACCAAAAACTGCAGCAGACGTCGCTACCAAAACCATTGCCGAAATATTGAAGGATGTTGATGGTAAGGGTGAAGGTGGAGCTGAGACTGCTATTTCGAATATCATCACTGTTTTGAGCGACACATTCGAAACCATCAACAACAAGATCAACGAAGATGAGAAAAAAGAAGAATCTGAAGACAACAGCTCTACGGTTGTCAATGAGAACGAAGGTGAATCTTCCAGTGACGAATCTTCATCTTCTGAGTCTTCGGGATCTTCAGAGGGATCATCAACTGTTGAACTTGGTAGTGGTAGTGGCGGAGGCGGCGAAGCAGCTGCTCCTGCTGCTGAATCTTCCGGCGGTGGAGGAGCAGCTGGTGGTGGAGCTTCTGCAGGAGGCGCTCAGCAAGGCGGTGGTGGACTCGGCGGAAAGATCAAAGGCTTGCTTGGCGGTGGTAATGCTGGTGGTATGGGATTTGATATCGGTAAAATGTTAGGCGGTATGTCGAAGATCCTCTTCGGTATCGGCCAAGCAGTTTTGACTGTTATCATGTCTATGGAAGGTGCCAAGGCAATCATGAATCTCGGAATGGATATTCTGAAGAAATCATTGAAACCGTTGAACAAAGCTTTCCAAGCAATCTACAAAGCACTCCAACCGATCGTCAAGACCGTCACACGTCTTTTGAAAGAGATTGTCGGTTATGTTGTTGAAATCGTACAATCTGTCATCAAGTTTATTCAACCGATTCTCGAGGCAATCGAACCTATCATTGCCTCATTGCTTGAAACTTTGATGCCATTGCTTGATATGGTAACTGGATTGGTGAATGTATTGATTGTTCCTTTGACTGCAATGCTAAAAGTTACAGTTATACCGACATTGAAAATGATCGGTAATACGCTTGAAATCCTTCTTGGTATTGTCCAAGTTGGCATGGGTATTATCCTCACTGCGTTGGGTGGTATCTTGATTGCGGTTGGTTCAATCGTTAAATTCCTGACTGGTTCGGAAGGCATTAAGGATACAGGTAAACAACTCTTCGATACTGGTACTAGCATGGTGAAATCAGGTGCACAATCCGTTGTATCTGGTATGAAGAAGAGCATCTCACTGTTTGGTGAGACGATCAAAGATGTCATGAATACTGGTAAAGAAGAAGACAAGGAAGAAGAAAAGAAAACCAAGAAAAAGAAGAACACTGAACTTCGTGGTTCTGCACTTGAAGGAACCTATGGTTCTGGTGATGAGAGTCTCGATGAAACATTTGGTGGAGCCGGTGCAAGTCAACGCAAGTATGGTACGTACCTCAACATGGCAAAACGTGGTTGTGGTCCTGTTGCAATTGCTGATGCTTATGCACGTCGTACCGGTCGTAGTGTTGATGCTGCTCAGTTGGCTGCTACAATGAATTCTGCAGGCACATACTCACAGAATGCAGGAACTTCCGTCAGTGGTTATATCAAGACTTCACGAGCACTTGGTATGAATCTGACACCTGGTGGTGTTACTTCTACTTCACTCAGACATGCGTCTCCAAGTAATCCAATCACGATTGTTGGATCTGGTCCTTCGTTCACAACTCGTAATGGAAATAACCACTACATGAACGTCATTGGATCCGATTCTCATGGTACAGCTTATGTATCCAATCCGATGAGTGGAAAGATTGAACGCAAGAACATCAATTCTCTTGCAACAAGTTCTGTCATGGGTCTGTATGGTTCTGGTGATGAGAATGCACCGTATGCATTCAGTGATGAAGTCCAGGAAGCATTAGGATCTCTCAAGTCGATCGCAAAATCTATTATTGATATATTCTCCAGCGAATCTTCTGTCGAAGATGCTCTTGCAAAGGAAGAGGAAAAGAACGAGTACGATCGTATGCAATATGAGACGGCTGATATGACGGAAGAAGAACAAGCTGAAATTGATAAGCGTGCTCGTGAATTGTTCGAGAAAGAACATGGACGATACGAGGGTGAATCTGACGCCGATTTCGAGAAACGTTATCAGAAATACAAGCAAAAGTATTGGGCAATGGCAGCTGCTGAAAAGGTCAAAGAGAAGGTAAAAGCTTCTGCTGATGGATCTGATGAAGGCGCTATGTCGTTGATCAATTCTACGCTCGGTGATGAGAACAATCCTGGTATGATCGACAGCTTCTCTAGTGCAATTTCTGCAGTCGATGATTCTGTTCAGGCCGGTGGTCTTCAGTCGTTGCTCGAGTCTTCTTCTAGTAAATCTAAGAAGGAAAAGGGTGCTGCACGTTACGAATCCGACAATGGTGCAATTCTTTGGACCGATATGTATGAGCCTGAAGTTCGTAAGAACAAAGGTTCAGGATGGTCGCGTAATGCTCCTCAGACTTCTTATAAACTTATTCTCGATGAGTTCTTCAGAAATACGGTTGCACCAACGATCAAAATCACAGGTGCCTTCAAGAAGTATCTTGATCCTGTTAATGACGACATGGTCGGTACTCGTGGTGAAGAACACTCTGGTGCAGATTTCACAATCGGTGGAAACCCAGAAATTCACGCAACAACTGGTGGACGTGTTGTTGAAGTTGTCAAAGGAAATGACCACTTCGGTAACTACGTAAAGATCCAGGATATTGGTGGAGACTATCATATCTATGCACATCTGAAAGACATCAAAGTATCTAAGGGTGACGAGATTGAAGGCGGTGACGTCATCGGCACGATGGGTAATTCTGGTTCATCTCAAACCATCTTGAAGCAGAGTGACAAATCACATGGTGACACATCACTTGTTCAATCCGGTGATAGACTGCACTATGAAATTCGTGATGAGAATAACGAGATTCAGAACCCATTCACGTTCTTCAAATATAAACGTGGTGGTGGTAAGAATGGCTCTATCACATTGGATCCAGAAGAAGCAATGATTCGTGCAGCATCTGAAGTCTTCGTGAAAGCTGCAGAAGCCTCCAGCGACCCAGGTCATCTGTATCACAACGTGACATCTGCAAAGAACATCACATTTGATGACGGCTTTGTGATTGACAAAATTGCGCCTACACATTGCACTTCCATGATGGGTGCTGTTGTAAAACGTATGGGATACTATACATATCCTGGTACTGGATTTACAGAAACCTATCAAGGTGAAGACCAGATGGGTGGAAACGTTGCTCAAAAATGGGGTGTATCTGGTACAACCGGAAAGGCTAAGATCTACAACAAGGATGGTTCAATCTCGGATGACTGGGAAACAGGTCCTGTTTCTTCGTGGAAACCAGGTGACATCATGTTTACGGGTACAGGAAACGCACACGCGCACATGCCTGTATTCAAGGCGACAAATGGAACAATACTTGGTTTCAACGGCGGTGCTGACGACTCATCTGCAAACTCAATCAAACTCGCACAATATTACCTTGAAAATGGTAAGATACCTGATGATGTTGCTTACAATGAAACATCTACTCTGAATGTCGACAAAGATGGTTGTCATGATCATAATGTATCTGATCAGATCGGTGCAATTGCGGGACCGTTACAGTATTATGTCAGATACGTTGGTGATCCTGTCACATTCATGGGCGGTGACGATGAAGATTGGGATGAAGATGATGACTGGTATGATGATGAGGAACCTCTATTCAGTGATGAAGATGCTGAAGCCATGACTGCAGCTGGTGTTGATGCAGCTACATCGTCTGCTAAAGCCAACGACGACGGAGATGGCGTTCCTTATTACTGGAAAAAGTCGACAAGCACTTCTGGTCATGTCACCAACAAAGCTGGAACGAAACTTGCAAACTGGTATATACCAAGTGGCAACACTTCGGCTGACGAGGCTTGGAAGAGGAACCACTCTGATTATTTACCATATTACACCGCGAATATTCCTGGGAAAAAGGGTACAATCGTATGGATGTACAATTTTAACGAGTATTCGTCCGGAAAGAAATGTAAGCGCTACGTTAAAGCAAATCCACCACCTAACACTTCGTCTGGTGGAAAGAAAAATGATGGTGGGACTACAGCTGTTGTTGATTCGAATGCCGCTCTTATGGAAGCTGCAGCTAAAGGCAAAGGTTTAAATTGGCCTGTCACAACAAAGAACGGTAAGACATATTACAACGGTTGGGAAGATCCGAATGCGTTTTTCGAAAGATATTATGCATCGCGTGGTTGGGCTAATACATTCTGGAAAAAGCACGGTTTTTCAAATGCCGGAAATTGGTCTGATAGAACGATGCAGGATAAACTCGGACATATCATGAGAGGCACGAGTGATCCCAGAGATAATAAACGATTCCATTGGTTATTTGATAAAAGAGCCAGAACATTCTGGAGTAATCTAAGAGGATATCCGGATACTACAACTGCTATGCGAAAAGTTAAAGGATGGCCATCCATTATCGATTCTTGGACCAATAATGATAATAAGTATTTATGGAAAGTAAATAAGGGCAAATCTTTCGACAAATACTACAAAGATATCGATAAATCCGGCGATGAGTATCTGAGCGGTGTTAGAATAGTTGGAAACGGTGATATTGATAGCTCAACGATTATACCAGATATGGATCTTGGTGGTACCATTATGGATCAGATTACTGCGATGACAGAGTCTGCTGATACATCAAATGGTGCACCAATCATCGTAAATCAGTACGCTGCACAACAGCCTGTAGATGGTGATGATCCGGTCATGGCTATTTTGACGAACACGTATAATGTACGCTCTGAGAAAATCGAATCAATACTCGAAAACATGCTAACGTTGATGAAGGAGAGGAATCAACGAAAACGTAATCAACAATCAGCTAGCTCATTGGGATTATCGAATCCTTCTGCAGATGCTAGCAACTTCTCCACTGATGATATCCCGCACTCAGTCGAAAGATTGTCTGTAGGGTAATAACGATAGAGATGGGATGAGATTGGGCTCATTCGAGCCCAATCCATTCTATCATTTTAAACGAAAGGAGTGAATAAGTATGCCGAACTTAATGGTTGGATTTTTGAATGACATCACAAAAGTTTCATCAACCGCTAGAGACATTGCTGACATAGCATCCACTGCAATTGAAGTCCGTAGTACCGTCATGGGTGGTGTGAAGACAACACGTGACATCATACGGTATTTCAAAACCGGTGAAATGATGCGTTCTGTCACAAATTGGTTCAACCAAAAAGAATCGTTTGGTGAAAATTCCTCTTTTGCGGAAGACGACGATGATTTCGATGCTGGTTTTAATGCATCGAAAGATGAAGATGATAAGCATACCAAAGCATTGGACTCGAAAGAGATGCGCGATATAGGTGTTGGTCAAACACGAGAGATGTATCGTGTTGCAAATCAAACGTATAACGCACATCTTCATACAACGGCTGAAATATTGAACTCAATTGACCAACGGTCAGCTGAAGTTCTATCAAGTTTGAAAACAACGCAAACAACGCTGCAACGTATGGTGAAAATTACAGATCGAATTGCTGGTTTGGAAGAATCCAAACTTGCAAAACGTGACAGAATGGGTTCCATATTTGATGCAGCTGGAAATATTACACTTCGAACTATATTCGATGTGGTTATACATCAATTCACTTCAACGAGACAAAGTTTGTTGAAAACTGTCATCGATAAAAGTGGATTAGGCGAGATTGATAAGAAGGCACATTCTTGGATCACAAACGTACAGAACACACTATTGTCGAGAATGATCAATTTACCATTCTTCAAGAAGCTCTTTGGCGACAGAAGTCGCATGCCCGCACGGAAAGATTATTCGGCATATATTGAAGGCCAATACACACGACAGCCTGCAATATTTGACGGAATGGTTCGTAAAACGATTGTTGATATAATTCCTGGATATCTGAAAGCAATCACGCAATCATTGACTGGGACAGCGTACCATATTTCTGGATACGGTACATTGACTACTGAGAAACCTATTGACGATTTTAATCTGACAATTGATACAACATTCCACACAGATCTAAACCGACGTCATTCAGAATCAATTGCACAATCTGTTGGTAGTGACGATGTCGATACAGCTGAGATTTCGACACTGCAATCAGTGCTTGTGTCACAATACATCTATTACATTTATAAGAATGGAATTCGTGTATTGAATGAACGTGAACTGACAAATGGTGGCATTCATAGTATTCACACACATGTTGCAAATATATTCTCAAATCATACCAAACACAAATATTCTTACTGGCTGAAACTGATCAGCTTTATTGAAGCGAAACTCGTTGCTGATAAGACATATAGACAATCATTCGTTCGTTCTGTCAATTCAGGATTTAATCGATTGAACGAAGCAGCCAAACAAGTTGTCAACGAACGAGCTGTTCAAAATACACAATTCACACGAGAAGCATTTGACAAACATGCTGCAGACTTGATCGGATACGATAATAGATTTGCTGAGTTCGAAGGAAAGACTCCATTCGAATTGATTCGTCAAGGGTTGATAACCGAAGACGAGTTACCAGAAAAATATCGAAAGAATTTATTTAAGAAGATTGACTCATTGGCCGATTTTCATAATGAAGTTCGTAAGTCTGGTTATGACAGCGCTGGAAATCTGTTGTCGGATACATTATTGCGAAAATACAGCTTATTGAATTCTATCTTTGAGCGATTGAATAAAGGTATAAACGTTTATGTTGTTCCGCCGAATTATACTGAAACGACAGAAATTGCGATCAACATAAACGCGATAGCAATTCCATACCCGACATCAACTGACAAAGTTACGATTGACGTAACATTACCAGATCCACCGAAGCCTGGTGACAAACCGGAAACCCCGACTGATAAGCTTGCGAACAGTGCTAAGAAACTCGTAAATACGGTTAAGAGCAAAGGCGCTGGACTGTTTAATCCTATAAAATCCGCAGCAATGAATGAATGGTCGAAGATGAAATCGGATGCAACTATGATTAGAGACCAAGCTGTAGATTCCATAGGAGATTCTTTTGACAGAACTCTGTTGAATGATGACATCCGCAGATTGTCTGAATCTGATAAAGATCAAGATGGCAAGGATGTCACAACAATCAAAGCTGTTATGGCGGGTCTTCAAACATCTGCTGAAGATGGTGATGTCAAAGGTGATATAGGTTCTCTCCGCGATATGGCTTCTGAAATCGAAGATCCTGAAGCCAAGAAGCGTATTGAGTCTATCATTCAACGTACTTCCGAGAGTGTTGGTAAACCGAAGAAAGCAAAATCGTTCTTGGGAAAAGCTTTCCTATTGGTGTTTGGTGCTTTCAAAACTGCAACGAAGAAAGTTACATCCGTGCTAGGTTCCCTTCTTGGCAAATATGTTAAATGGGTAACCAAGATGTTTAAGTCTGCGGGAAAAAACATCATATCCGGAGCAAAATCTATCAAAGAAGGATTCGTTGGGAAGAAAGATGGTGAACAGAAAGGCATCATCAGAGATTCCATCGCTTGGGGTAAAAAGAAAATTTCCGATATTAAGAATAGCCAAGCCGCACAAAATATTCGTGATACCGGTGGATATCTTGCTGATACAGCAAAGACACTGGTTGGGATGGGTAAACAAAAGGCTTCTGATATCTGGAACAGTACTTCTGTAAAGAATCTTCGAGAAGCTGGAGGATATGCTGTCGACACAGTAAAAACACTTGGCGGGCTTGCTGCTGATAAAGCCAAAGACGCTGCCAGTAAGGTTGCTGATAAAGTGAAACCTTATGCAGAAAAAGCCGGTAAAGGTGCAATCAATATTGCTGGTAAAATCGGTGGGGTGGCTTTAATAGCAAAAGATAAGGTTGCAAATTCTTCATTCGGAAAAGGTTTTGCTTCCGTTTTCGAAGATGAAAAACCTGAGATCACATCAACATCATTGTTTGACAAACGTGCTGCTGACATTTCTGACATTGTGAAAGAGTCACCGACGGGTTCTCTATTCGCTACATTGGTATCAGCTGTTAAGAAATATACAGAGTCAATGGTTGACTTTGTTGACATGATCACAGATAGTGATACTGACAATGCAAAAGAAAATGTCAAAAAGAAACAACAAGAACGTGCTGAAGCTGAAAAGAAAAAGAAGGAAGAAGAAGAGAAAAAGAAAAAGGAAGAAGAGGAACGCAAGAAAAAAGAAGCTGAAGAAGCTGCTGCAAAGAAGGCTTCCGCTAAGAGTCCGATTGGATTCGATCTAGGTAAGATGGTTGGTGGTATGACAAAGATCCTTCAAGGTATCATGAAATCTGTGTCTACTATTGTCAAGTCAATGACTGGATTGATGGCGATTCTTGAACTTGGTGATCAAATCTTAAAGAAGGCTTTGAAACCTTTGAACAAGGTGTTCTTCCAAATCTACAATCTTCTGAAGCCAATTGTGAAACTTGTTACAAAGATTCTGAAGGCAGTTGCTGAGGCAATTGTCAAGATTGTTGACTCTTTGATTAAAGTTTTACAGCCGATTCTTGACGCGATTGAGCCGATCATATCATCATTACTCGAAACACTTATGCCAATCCTGGAGATGGTAACCGATCTTGTCAACATATTAATCGTTCCGATGACAGCATTGATCAAAGTCACCCTGATACCTCTACTCCAGCATATCGGTAATTCATTACAGATTATGCTCGGTATTGTCCAAGTTGGTTTCGGCATCATCTTGACAGCTCTTGGTGGATGGCTTGCTGCAACTGGCATGATTCTGAAGTTTATCACTGCAGGATTTGCTGGTGACAGTATGAAGGAAACTGGAACACAGTTGTTCAACATGGGTAAACAGATGGTCACATCTGGTGCACAGTCCGTTGTAAAGGGTATCAAGAGTGAACTTGTCATGATTAAAGATACAGCTTTGAATGCTATAACCTTTGGTCAGGCGAATGCTGGTTTGGACGACGATGACGAAGATGAATCTAAATCAACCAGATCAAAGAACACTAAACTTCGTGGTTCAGCTCTTGAAGGAACCTATGGTTCTGGTGATGAAGACGCTCTGTATTCACTCGGAGATGGTCTAAAAGACGCAATTAAAACCATGAAGGGAACCGGTCAAAAGTTCCTGACAGCATTTACACCGGAAGACGATGATGATGATTTCACAAATGGTGCATTCAAAGAACTTCAAAAGTTGGCTAATAAAGTGGTGAATGTATTCACTGGTGAAGACGATGATACTGTGAGTGAAAAACTTGACAAAGCTTCCAAAGCTGAGTCATCCGAACAGTTGAAATACACTGCTGCTGATCTGACTGATGAAGAAAAGGCACAAATTGAAGCAAAGGCATTTGAGAACTTCCAGAAAGATTTCCCACAACGTTCAACGGAAACAAATGAAGAATATAAGAAACGTTATGAATCTTATAAACAGAAGTATGTAGATGCTGCAACGGCCGAATACCTGAAGGAGAAACAAGACAAAGCTCTGAATGGTGAAGATGGTGGAGCAATGTCTATCATCAATTCAACATCAGGTGACGACGGTATGATTTCATCATTCCAGTCTGGTATGGAATCTGTGGATAATTCAGTGCAATCTGGTCAGTTTGGAGAGATGGTTTCTGAGTGGGCCGCTAACCGTGAAGACGGTGAAAGCAGTGGTACAAGACGAAAGAAACGTCGTTCTGGATCCAATCAGGATTACATTGAATTCACGGGACAGTTAGCACAAGGAAACATCTGGGATAGCCATAAGAATAAAGCTGGCGTTGATAAATTTATGAAGACTGCATTCAGTGCTGGTCTTACTGGAGCACAGGTTGCTACGATCACATCAACAGGTATCTGGGAAGACGGTGGTGAAAAGCTTTGGGGATCCAAGTCTCTGACTGCAACCACATATGACGTGAATGGACAACGTGCACAAGGTATCATGAACTGGGTTGACAAAAATGTTGATTATGGTGATACTGTTGAAGAGCAACTCCAGTACATCCAACGCACATATTTCTCATCATCAACGAATGATTCTCGCGCAAAAGTTCATAAGAACAGCTACTGGGATCAGGATGAAGCTGGATATAAGAAAGCTACAGCTAGAAGCGGATTCAAACTCCAGGACGGAGAGCGGTATGGTCCTCCGATGGAATCTGATCTGGTTGAAGGTTCCGAACACTTCTTCAGAACAGCGCTTGTTCCAGCATGTATCCATACAGCTGAAGGTCCACGTAAGTATATTGGTACTGCTGCAGGTGTATATAACTGGTTGATCGATCAAGGATACATTGATGTCGGTGATTATGATGAAGAGTATTATGAGGATGATGATGAAGGAACGTCATCAAGTCGGAAGAAGGGTAATGGTAAAGATCGTGTATTAAGAGCTGCATCCGAATTGTTCTTGGCTGCAAAAGAAGCTCAAGATCGGGATCATGGTCCATATGGTCATGGAGCATACATAAAAAACATCAAATTCGACGATGGCCAAACAATCGATATGATGTCGGCAATGTGTACTGGAACACAGGCTGCGATCGTGAAACGCATGGGTTATTACCTTCCGGCTGCAAGCGGAAAGTCATATACATCAACATATCAAGGTGACTATGCTATGGGTTGGGCAAATGGAACACCATCGGGCTGGGGTGTGAACAATTCCGATGGTCACCCGAATATTTACGAAAAGAATGGTAAGAAATCAAAAGACTGGATCGTTACGAATGATGGTTCGTATCAAGCCGGTGATATCACATTACCTGGTACCACATGGGGTGACAAAAGTCAGACAATGTGGCATGCTCATATGGCTGCATTCCAATATGGTGGTAAATGGTATGGATTCAACGGTGGAGATCCAACAAATAACTCTGAATCCGTCAAGGGTCAAAATATCGCAAAGTTCTATCTGTCACATGGAAGAATGCCGCGAGACGGTGATGATATCGACATTTCAAAGTATAACAGCAGCGGTTATTTACAAAACTACGGTGGAAAGACAGGTGTTGTCATTCGTTATGTTGGTGGATCTGATGACGACGATTATGAAGAGACCACTACTACCAGCAAGAAAAAGAAGACTACCAAGTTGACAGGAAACTCGACAGAAGAGAAAGTTTACAAGTATCTGACATCGAAGGGTATGTCCGGAATTGGCGCTGCAGGTATGATGGGATGTTTCAAGTATGAATCAAATTTCCAATCAAATAATCTGGAGAACTCATATCAAGCTAAGTGGGGATATCCTGCGGGTGACGCTGGTGACAAGCAATATACATCAGATGTTGATAGCAAACGTGAATCAGAAAAGCAGTTCGTTACAAGTAGAGGTACTGGTACATGTGGTTATGGTATCCCACAATTCACGTCATCCAATCTGAAACAAGATTTGTATAACAGAACTGTCAAGAAGGGTAAATCTATTTCTGATACGAGTTCGCAGTTGGATTCAATTTTGTATCATATCAAGAAGAATTCAAAGGTAAATGGTACGACGTTGTTTGATAAGATTAAACGTGCATCATCTCCAACAGAAGCAAACAAATGGTTCTTGTGGAGATATGAAGCAGGTACCAGTTACAATTCTGATGCTGCTGTTGCAAAAGCATATCCATGGATGGGCATGACTGGAATTAACAATCGTCATACTGCTGCTGAACAATACTATGATATGTTCGGAAGTGGCATGGATGATGAAGACTATATGACATATGATGATGCTATTGAGGATCCATCGTATGTGGAATCGATACAGGATGAGTTAATGTCTCTATCAGATCAACAAGATTACATCTATGATGGTCTGGACGATGCAGACATTGAACTACCGGTAGGCGATGATGTTCTAATACCAACATTATTCGATAGCAATTTTGGCATGGATGATAATTTCCAGATTCCAGCATTACCATCAAACTTTACATCACAACCGCAATCCAGTGCGTTGATCATAAATCGTTTTTCTACAAGTGGATTTGATCTATCGGAGTACATTGACGAAGTTCTGGTGAATGACTATAATGTTGAAGCACCGCGAATCAATGAACTTGTTAATGAAATCTTTGAGGAACTCCCAGAGTATCTTGAAGATGACGATGATGATTTCACAGAAGAAGATGATTTATTTATTCAACAATTGGCGTCAGCGTTTCTATAAAAAAAAGAAAGGGTGGGGGTATTACCCCCACCCATCTTCTTATTATTTCTTGTCGGCAATCTTAGCAGGCTGTGTGGTCAACCACCACACTTCCGCGTCATGAATAAGATCGTCAAACTCAACGCCGTCTAATGCCAATGCCATAAGACCTGCTGTCGGATACTCGTCTATGTGAACAACTTTGTTGTCAACCATATAGATGATCCTTGTTGCTTGTACGCTAAGCGATACCTTGATTGAGTGCTTATCGTCTGTTATTGTATGTGCAAGATCAATAAGACCATCTTCATTTTGGACGAGCATTTCTTTCTGATCGTTTTCAGGGAAGGTTCTCTTCATGTAGTCCATGAGAACCCGTTCCAGCGGATTCAGAAAGACTGACTCGGAGCGAATGATCTCAGCATTTTCGATCTTTTTCTCAGCGAGAACAAATGACACTTTGTCGCAGTTATGTTCTTTCGCCACTTTCATCCATTTGTCAATGAAATAGTCTTTAGCTGAGAATGGAAGTTGATCATATTTTGGATATACGATTTCGAGTTCCATGGTGTCTCCTTTCAGCATGCAATCATAGAACTGAGAGACAGCTTCTCCTTGGGAACTCGTGCAAATACAAGACGTCGTTCATAGACATCTTTGAGCTCAACGAACTCATCAGCATCACCAGTCCATTGCATAAATGCGACATTCTGGAGATAGTCACACTCGACATGATCGAGATCATTGATGTCAAAGACAACGATGTCAATCTTTTTGTCCTTAAGGATGAGAGTCATGAGCAACTCAAAGTCCTCTGCAGCAGACTCACCTTTAAGTTCACCCTTTGACAGAACTGCGCCGAACACATAGTGCTCTTCTTTACAGAACGTCTCCGGATCACTCAGTCTGTCTTTGTATTTACTGAGGAACTCGTCCACGGCAAACTGGAACATCGGACGTCTGGTGAGACTCTTTTCAAGGTAACGCGGACTGATCTTTTCGTACATTATATCTTTCATGATTATTCTTCCTTTCACAAAATATTGATAATTGCAGCGGGGCCGAAGCCCCGCCACAATATCATGTCAGATCTTTGAATCGACGAGGAACCCAAAACTCGTCAATTACTTCTTGAAGTCCTTGTTGTGGGACTTGACCTTGACTTCATCGTGAGCCTTGGTCACGGACTTGTACGGCTTACCCTTGTTCGGACCCAGCTGATTAATTCCCTCAGTCACCTTCTCAGGAACTGCGTCAACACGGATCGTTGCGGGAGCCGTTTTCTTGTCAACGGCCGGGAGATCGAACTTACGATGTTCGTTTGCCATGAAACCGGAGATCGTTTCCGGAATTGCCTGCATCGTATGGCTCAGATCGAGGGTGGTTTCTGCGAGAGCACCATCAAGTTCGTCCTTATTGGGACAGCTCATCTTGAGGTAGTTCTTCTTGAAATCGACTTTTGCGCCAGCCTGAAGAGTTGCTGCACGACCATTACAGTATGCAAGCCACTCGCCCATGCTGAAAGACTTATCGGTTGCCATTGTGTGTTCCTCCTTATAAGTTTGATATATGTAAACCGGAACATGGTGACTTGTCCCGCTTATACATCATAATTATGTATGCCTATAAACATAAAATATTAGCTGTTACCGCATGCACATGTCACGTTATTGGTCGATTTGATTATCCCATGATTAGTTCCCCATCGGAAACACCTAGACACGAACTTACATCAGCTTCAGTGATCGGCTGACCAGTCCTACGGTCTTCCACAATGAACCCTTTTGCGAGATATGCAAGTATGTCAGTATTTGTCGCAGTCATCAACTCACCAATTGGTTGATGCTGTTGATCAAGTATCTTAATGGATCTTTGTTCCATATATCTCACCTCCTATTTAGTGTGATTGTATGTTTAAATGACAATGAGCTTCATATGACATCTGCACACAGTAACATTACTTACAGTCCAGATCTAATAGATGAAGTATATCATTTTTGGTTATACCAAATCCCTCAAATGGAACATCATGAATATTGATAACATCATCGTCATTACCAATAGTACGATCTTTTCGTAAAAGAGACACCTGTAATCTCTGCCTTATATCATATACCATTTCTGTAGCAATCTTTCTATCATATATTATATCATACCCAAGTTCATATTTGTGATACATCGGCCAATCCCATACATCAATACTGCAAACGTCATCAACTGGATCGAACCTGTACTTGAAGGTGTCTTCTATCGCTTGTTTTAGATGGAGTTTCATGATTGCTCTTTTTGTATCAGTTACTTGAATACCACGTAAAGAAATATAATATTCTGTTAACACGTCGGCTAAATCATTGACGATATATTTCAACTTCATGATACCCCTCCTTTCCGCGATAATAATATAAATATTTGTGCAAGAAAAACATAAAACGATGCGGGGGCGTTTGCCCCCGCATGTTTCATACTTAGAACTGGAAGTCATCATCCTGCTGTGGCGGTTTCTTGTCCGTCTCCGGCTTTGAAGGAGTGGATGTTGTGGAAGGAATCTTCTCTTCAACATCGTCGTCAGCATCATCCGCTTCCTGCTTTGCACGAGAATTGTAGTGTTCAATCTCGGCAGCAAGATTCTGCATTTTGATGTTGTACTTCTCCATGTTCTGCTTATACTTGTCGATGATCTGACGATTTCTCTTCTCAGACGGAAGTCTCATATATTGATTGTAGGCTTCCTTTGTTGAGAGATACAGATCAGTGACATCATCAAGCTTTCTGATCTTCTTGTCATAAGAATCCGTGAAGAAGAAATTGATTTCTGCGATCGGATTACGACCAGATGCAAAAGATGTAACTCTTCCCAGAAGTCCGGCAAGAATACCGATTCCAGTTGAAATTGGAGTGACCCATGCTGCAATATTTCCGAGCTTCGGGCCAATCTTGTCAGCGAAATCATTCAGCTTATCGGACGTCCTGAGTAGACGGTCAGTAACACCTTCCTGAATGGATTTCGGTGTAGCAGTATAGCTGTTGCATTGTCCGCACTCAGAAGTGGTATCAACCGTGGAACCATCATCGGAAGTATCAACAGGCGTATCAGCGCCAGTTGGAGCGGATCCGTAAGAAGGATCAACCGCTGTAGAGATATCCTCTTTGACAGGACCGACACCAGGATGCTTAGCTTTGAAATCTTGAATATCTGCAAGCATTTCTCTCGTTCTGGTTTCATTGTCCATCGGTGGACGTGGTTTAATACCAGGATGCTTGGCTTTGAAATCTTGAATATCCGCAAGAGCATCTTTTATCTCAGTTTCTCTGTCAACCGGTTTGCGCGGACTTACACCAGGATGCTTAGCCTTGAATTCTCTGATTTTTTCAAGCTCTTTTTGTAAATCGCTGCTTTCTTCGACAGGTTCAACATCATCTCCGTCATCAGAAGTACTCTCCATGACAACGGGTCCGTGCAGAATATCAAAGATTGCTTCACGAGATTTCCGTTTCTCAGCCTGAACGCTTTCATCATAGATATCATCAAACTTCTCGTCGAGATACTCCTCGACATAGAGCTGTTCGATAACAGTCTCGATCATAGCTTCGTTTACAGTATTAGACGAAGCATGAGATGCACGAATCGCAGCATTGATCTTCGCTTCCATATCTCCCTTATACAGAGCAATGACCTTCGAGATATCATTCTTGCGGGAAACTTTGGTAGGCTTGTAGACAATACCAGTCTGAGTTGCTTCTGTTGAAGCAAAGATGCGAGAAAGCTCACCGACAAGCATGCGGTATCCGAGTGTGAACAATGCACAGAACACGGTGTTCTTCTCGTTCGGTTCAGAAACGTATGCTTTCACCATGTTCTTGAAAAACGGACGGTGGAGTGCATTGAACACCTGATTTAGATCCGATGCATCGGATTTCGGAAAACCTTTCAGCACGCTGAGATCAGCTACAGACTTTTCGATTTTGTCATATGACGATGACTTTGTAATGTCACCCATCATCTTGTACTCATCGGAAGACTTGTTCTTGTAGATGTCGTGCAAGATTTTGGTGATATTCATCATCGAAGCATCCAATTTCTTTCGATTTGGATCGATTTTCTTCAAGTTCATAATATCCCTCCTTATCTTCCACTCATCAACTTCGATACTTCACGAGAAACAGTACCGGATGTATCGAGTGTGGCAAGCTGCTTCTGAACGGATGCAAGAGACTGAACCTCGAAATCATTGTTGATATCCGGAAGGAGAATCTTGATGGATTGTGCATCAATATCAACGACGATGAATGCCATGAGGAACAGCTCTCTGCAGAATGCACGTGCATTGGAAGCCTTCAGTAGATTGATATTTTTCTCAGCATTGATCATATCAACATCGGATTTTGTCATAATGATCGTTGCATTTGGAATCAGACCATTATCAGCAGATGTTCCGGTGATCTTACCGGCAATGGATCTTGAACCTTTGGAGTGAGCCAAAGTATACAGACGATGATACCACTTGCGGTTGACATCTCTGGAATCATATGCAGACTGCTTCTTTTCCTTACGTGCAAACAGGAAGTCCATGAACTTGATCTCACCAGCACGCCATTTTGCTCTACGTGTTAGCAGGTTCATTTCCTTAAGCGGAAACTCAGCAACATCCGGAAGAACATCGGCTTTGACGAGACGGCAGTGTGTTCTGACGCCGACAACATAGTCAACCATATTGGAGATCAGACCTTCATCAGACATGACTTTGAGACCGACAGTCATCATGAGCGGCTTCATGGTGTTCAGTTTCTGGATCTTTGATTCATCCATGATTTGAGAAGCCTTGACCTTGGTGTCAACTCTGAACTTTTGTGCAGCCATTTTCTCCGCGAGATTTTCCTGCTTGCGACGTCTTTCACGATCGACCTCGTCCTCTTCATGTCGCTTCTGACGACGTGTCTCTTCGTTCTGTGCGGCAATATAGTCGAATTGAGCCTTGGTGATTGCGATTCTGTTGCCATCTTTGTCAGTCCATGGTAATACGGTGTATTTATCACCGCTCTCCAGTTCCTTACGGATTTCATTCTGCATATCGGTGAATCGTTTGAAATCAGCATCTGTGAATTCGTGTTCAGTACCGCGAGCATCGGTAAATATAAAACGCTTACCGCGTTGCTCTTTTTCGTACTCAGCAGCAGCATGTTCATCTTCAGCTTTTCGATGCTGATCCTTGCTACGAAGAGTATTCCAGAGCTCCCGCTTCTTCTTCCGTTCTTCATCGTCTTTGGTCTCATTCTTGACATGTTGATCATACCGACTCTTGTGTTGTGCAGGAGTCGTCTTGTTACCATTGGGCTTGGAATTCTTTCCACCATCATTGGTATCATTTGAACCTGTCGGAAGAGCATCGGGTTTCGCAGGTTTTGATACCGGTTTGGTAGCGGACGTCACGACGGTATCATCATCGTCATCCGGTTCAACGGACATGTCGTCCGGTTCACTGCCGTTTCTCCACTGATCTGCTCTGGACTGATGACCTTTCTTTCTCTTATGACGTTTTGCTTCCATGAAGAAATGGTCAAACTCCTGAAGCGGAATATAATTGGCTGATTCGAGAATGACAGCAGTGTCCATCGCAGAGATGTTAACCATATCAAACTCAAAGATGGCACCATATTCATCATTGATGATACGGTTATGACATGCGTCATGCTGCCAGAAAGTGTCTGTGTATTCGACATATTTCGTGATGTCAGTTTTTAAGTTCTGGAAGACTTTACCCTTTGCAAGTTCTTTTGCAGTGATGACAGGGTTATAGGAAATGGTCATTTGCAGATATGACGCATACATTTGCTCAAGCAAAGAATTGATCGCTGTAGCATAGTCCAGTGGAACTGACGTTGATATGAATACCGGAAACTCGAACAGATTTCGAGCGGCTTGACCAATCAACGATTTGGAACCATAGTTTCCAGCATTTGCGGTGAACTTCGGCTTGAGGGCGTTGTATGCATTCTTTGCAGACCGAACGGCGTCACCAGCTTGAGTAGCCGCATTTGAGATTGATGCAATGTCGTCTCTGATGGGCTCGAGTGTTGACTGGTTTGCCTTCAGAATGGTGTTGACTTTTGCAGCATCATTCTCAGCTCTGGTACTAGCACCTCTACCCGAGCCAGCATTCAGTGCGGCATCAGCTCGTTTCATGCGTTCTTCAATTGGTATCTTTCGACCGGTTTGATCGTCGTAGGTATTGTCAATTTCCCGCAACGCATCCCGCAAAGCCTGTTTTTTGCTAGGCATGGAATATCACTCCTTATTTCATAATATTATCGGTCTCATTGAAGATCTTTCGGAAGATCATAATCATCTCTGATACGAAGAATCCGCTTAAGCCGATCCGGGATTTTTGTCATATATGAAATAGTAATCTCATACCGAGGATCTTCAGAATAGTATTTATTCGTATGAGCATCGATTATCAAGCTGTCGTTTGCCATAATACCACGATGATGTCGCTTCTCATTTGGTTGCATCATGTCATAGATTGCTTTTTCGAAATTATCAACATCACCAATGTTTCCCCAAGGACGTAGAATACGCATCTCAGCAAGTATCTTTTGACAGTCTGTGAAAGACTTTGGAGTTTGTACAAAGATATCTGCTTTGATTCGACATGGGGTAGTGATAAACAATCCATTCAATGTTGGAGTGACATTCCGATTGAAGAATGATTGATTCTTTGCAGCACCAGGCACATAGACACGATAACCGGATAATCGTGGACGATGTGACGGTTCCGGAGCGATCGGAATCCGGAACGTCACAGTCTTCCACTTGATAGATTTGTATACGTCGATACAATCAGCGACCATCAGTCTCACACGATTTGAAACAGAACTCAGCAATTCAGCTGGTGATTTTTGGCCCTGATTCATATTACACCTCGCTTAGTTTGCATAGATTCTGTAGTTGATCAGAATCTCCCAGTTTGTTTGGATCGGGATCGCTTTGAATGTGTAGTAGGTAATCAGTTTGATACGCTGAGCTTCATCAACTGTCAGTGCGGAGAATGCATCAGACTTGATGATGTCGAGATAATCGTCTGTTTCACGTCTGTAATTGTGATAACGATCGTACAATGCTTCAACACCGATATTCGGTTCAGGGGCATCAGCACCCGCTGAAAGAATTTCCTGATAGACTTCCCACGGATGAGAGATTTCAACCTCTTCAATATCATCTGCTGAAATGCGAACCTTTAGACCCTGAGGCGGGACCGGATCAATTTCGATTTCTCCATCCAATGTCTTCAGAGGTGTAATCATTTCAACATCGAAGTCTCCGACAAACATGGATGGATCTGCACCTTCAGCAAGCGGTTCATTATCAACAGACAATGTTGAATTGTCCCACCATAAAATGTAGCCGTTCGTGACAGGATATTCTGCTTTGAATGCAGTCTTATTCCATGTCAAGAATGTATTTGTGGGTGCTGCAGATCCTCTGACACTGGAAGACGCTGGTTCAGATCTTACTGCAAAAACACCCGCAGACAGTGTGGTGCTATTCCACTTAATACGGAAGAGATTGTATTTCCATCCGTCAATGAAACCATCTCCGGTAATCGGGGTACCACCCTCGTCAGCAAGAGATAGATTCGTGATGCGATAAACCGTCCGTTTGTACTTACCATCGGCGATATCCTTGAACAGAGAATACATGTTATTGATTCGAGTGTCTGAAACAACTTCAAGGATCGGCTCCATTTGTGAAACGGCCTCATCCACCAAATCTTCCATGTATTTGATATCATTGGACGAACGCTTTGATGGATCAAAGATTACATCAATGATCGGTTTTACGTGTGTTTCATAGAGATTCTCCATGATTGTTCGTGTGCCATCACCGGTTGTATCAAATGCAACGAGACCGAGTTCATTGATCGCCGGTGTTTGGGTGTTTCCGTCTGTATTGAAGAACGCTGTGCAATCAGTGTCATCCAACGCGAGCTGACACTCAACATAGGTCTCGATACGATTTGTTTTACCGCTACCATTGACAGAATTCGGACCCAGATCATCTTGTGTTACTGGATCGACATAATCCCAGCGTTGACCATCAGCCCACCAGCTGTGAGTGATGTGTGGAATCGCATCGAATCGTTTGATGTAATATGAGTTTACACCCTGATTGTCGAGACGATATTTACCGCAGTATTTTCCAACCATATCCGGTTCGAGTCCTTCAGATGCAAGAACTTGTTGGAATGGGATTGGATTACGCAGACACATGAACGAATAGTCTGTATTCTTGGCAGTCATCTGATCTTCACCAGCGCCACCGTTACCGATCATAAATCCTTGCACGATATGTGTATCGGAAATATTCTGTCTCATAACAGAGTAATCACTCGGTTTGGTACCAATGCGGAGTTTGGTATCTTCATTGAGATCCGGGATAACGAGATTTGTATTCTGGTCGAGTTTTTCATATCCGCTTGTGGTGTTATTGTGTTCAGAATCAAGATGTAAACCGAACATCTTCATCAGAATCCACTGATAACCGGAGATCGGAATAATGTTGTCAGCTTCATACCAGAATGAAGTTTCTCCGGTTTCTTTGTTTCTGCGGTAAATGGAAACATGTCCATGAAGCCCATGTTTTTCTTCTGAATGTTCATCCTTGAATGTCATGGCGTCATCCAAGTTCAAAACTTTCTGTTCAGACAAAATGATCATTCCTTTCTTATAAATGATTTGTCATTATGTCGACGGGGATACGATTTTTACGTACTTAATCGGGACATTCGAGTTGATTGCCCATCCACCAGACTTGGTTTCGTTGAAATTAATATGGACACAGTCTTGTCCATTGGATTTCAGAACACTTTCAACCCACCATTTCTGAGAACGAACACTTGGTGGCACAACAGAACCATCAGAGTATGTTGCACCTTCAAGTATCTCAATGAGACTACCAGTTTGATAGCCACCACCTTTGAGTGTATCTTGAACAGTCTCTTTCGTACGGTCAACCCATCCAAGTTCATCAGATTTAAGACGATAATACCGTGTATCATTAATCGTCGTTTCGTCAATGACTGTGTATTTACCGTCAGCTGGTATTTCACCCAACGGAGTAACTGTGCTACCGCTAATTGTATAAGTCTTACGACCTTTCTCGAGATCGATAAGATACTCTGTGAACGTTGGACTTGTAACAGGTGGGACCGGAATAACGATTTCCTGATCGGTAATCTGATCAGGCGAACCGTATTTGTATCCAGCAACAAATGTATCAAGTGAACTCCAGACACATCGAAGCACCAGTTTAGTCAGATAATCATTCTCTGTCCAAGTAGCATCTTCAATGTAGAACATCGCATAGATCACATCAGTCATATATCGATTCAGATCTTCAGTGAATGTTGGCCAAACTTTCCATCCATCACCGTGATCTCTGAATGTTGGCATCTTATAGATATACTCATGATGTGCTCTTCGCAATGTGATGAAATCACCTGCCTGTGGTTTGTATTGTACGACAGGCATCCCCATTGGTATACCGGTGCCGAAATGATTATATGTGTCTGTCACGAGATTCAGTGCATCCCGAATATCATTAATGTCTTTAACGGTATCGGTTTGTGGTTGATATTGAACTGCTTTCGATGTACCATCGGTGTTTTGCATGACGCTGATCAGTCTACCCGTTTCGTCAAAGTATTCAACCTCGGTCATTTTGTATGCGCATAATGAATAGCAACATGACACAACACCATGATTGATTCCCAACAGACCCTGACGATTTTCATCAAGGCCTGTTAGAATAATCGTATGTCCGTCGATTTTTCCTCTGATGTTTTGGGCGACACGGAGTTCATCGATGTACAGTCCGTCATCGGTCTTTTCAACACTTGGATCATTGACCCATCTTGTTGTTAGACCTTCTTTTGCAAGCATCATGCCAGCACCAGGTTCTAAGTTGATCATTCCACTCATTGTGTCACCTCCTCATGTTTCCATTCGATGTTTTTCATAGTACGTTTCAGGTTTCCATTCTGGTGCAACTTCAGGCTTTGGATCCTGTTCAGAAGTATTGTCAATGACTCCGATTACATTGGTAAAGTTGTTTTGATCATCTTTCACAAAGTAATCTTTGTAATTTGTTGACCAGTCATTCGGTTGCACAATTGTCAACCGATAGCCATAATTGACATACTTCTGCTCATAGAATTTGTTCTCTTCCCAGGTGATTGAAATGACACGTGATGGATCATTCTCATCAGTAACAGTTTGAACCTGTTGATATTCACCTGTATCACTTTTGGTGTAGTATCTCATATACTGCTCGTCCCAATCAGCGGGTTGGCCCGGACCAACGAGGACATATTCAAGAATACTGGTGACATACGTTGTACCCATCATGAGATAACTCATTAGACCGGCCATGAATGATGCGACGCTGGGTCCTTCATTACCTTGTGTCGGATCACCATCAATCTTTCTGGATACATTTCGATTCAGACGGATTGTGTCGATTGACGCATCGGGTGCACCTGCAATTGAATTACCAGGAACATTACGTTTGTTACCGGGTTCAATCTGTGCAGAAACAAGTTTCAATGAACCTGACTCATCTAATTGAATTGCATTGTTTGCTTTAGACGAAATCTTGATATCGGCTGTGACTGTGTTGAATACAGCCGGATCCAAGTCGAGCACAATCTTAAACACAGTCATCAACCTCCTTCGTTCGTAGATGTACCTGGAGCCCGGATAAGCTCACAGTCTTTGATATGAACCGGTGACATGATATGATTTTTACCGTCTTCGGAAGCATCAATAACAACACGCTCGCTGTTCGTTATACACAAAACATACCAGTTCTGTTCTTTGACCCACTGTGGAATTGCAACTTGTAAGTTATAATAATTCTCAGCAGATTGTTTGATCTTGATCAATGCACCAGTTGTGATCTCACCATCAGTCTGCTGATTTTGAATGTAACGATAGTATTTGTTTTCCTTCCAAGGAGGTGCAACTGTTCCAGCTGTGCTAGGAGGATTTTCAGCAGGAGTCTCATCGCTATTTTCGGACGGAGTTTCACTTTGATCATCACTCGGTGTATCTTCGGATGGAGTTTCCGCCGGGGTTTCTGGTGTAACTGGTGTATCTGGATCAGGTACCCCTTCAACAGGAGAGAATGTGCCATCTATGTTTCTCGTGAAATATGATGTATAATTCGTTTCCCAATCAGCAGGTTTTGACAACAGGAGTTCATAATATGAAATCTCCTTGGTCTTTTCAACCTCCTGAACGAATGGGATATTTCCGGAACGAATCTTGATATAGCCTGATTTATTATCGTAAGTTGTTGATACCCATACCTCGGATTCGTTCAACAATACAACATCGAGTTCAGTATCAAGAGGAATCGTTCCAATAATATTATCAGCAGTCTCATCATTTGGTGAGCTGCGAAGATTGATGCCGCCAGGTATGATAACTTTGACGTGTCTAGTGTTGGCTTTTGCCATAGCTTCACGTGCGAGATCTGAATTCATAACTTCAAGGTTTAATTCACCGGTTGTATCTGAAGTATCTGTATCCGTATCGGTCCATGATCCAAGTACGACATAGTCCAGTACCATGTTGCCCATGAACCCTGAACCTTCTTCTCCACGTGTTACTTGTGTGACAAGGCGAAATTCATATTCAGTCATAGACATTCACCTCAATACTTGGATGAATCATAGTCTGATGTATACATGGAAGGAAGACCAAAGTATTCCTCCAAACACAGACCAGAATCATAGATCTTCTTGGACCATTCTTTTCCGACATAGCGGACATGCCAGTCTTCACGATCATATCCAGTAATATCCTGCTTACCAGCTGGATATCTATTTATGAAGCCATACTTCCAACAATTCTCAAGAATCCATTTCATTTCTTTGGAGCCATTGATACTTCTGCTAGCTTTCACAAGGTCAAATGCCAATCCAGTAGAATGTTCGGAGTGACCAGGTCTTGCTGAATATGCTTCAGCTTTTGTATAACCTTGTGAACCGCCGCCTTCGCTTTTGGCATAATTCTCGAATATGGATTTCTGTGAAGAATAACTTCTGTAACCAGATGCAACCGGAAGGCTAATTCCAGCGCTTTTCGCAGCAGCTTGCATTTCGCTGAGTGCTTTTTGTGCTTCAGAATTGACACCATTTGCGAAATTCTTAGAATGCTTGTAGCTCTTATTGACAATGACAATACCAGTGTTCGTACTACCGTCATAGATGTAGTATGCACCATTTTCTTCCTTAACACTGTATTTGACAGCATTGATTGGAACATAGTGTGTCTTAGCATCATCTTCACCAGTCTCTTCATCATATCCATCAGCATTCACATTTGGATGATAAAAGAAACCAACGAGCGTGCTTCCCCAACCACCATTACCACGTTCACGATTTGTTGTCCAGAATGAATTCTGACAACCGTATCCAGATTCGGATGTGACAATTGTGGTAGCTTTTCCATTGGAATCTCTGGTAACTTTTTCAACAATGGCGATATGACCACTATCGCCACCGTGAGTCCAACATACAGCTGCTCCAACTTTTGGTTCTGTTCCAGTCTCCAGTTTTCCAGCAGCTTTGACATCTCTGAATGTTGGCGGTGGATTTCGTGGAACATAATAGTCCATCTGCGTACGATTATCGATTTCATGGAAACGTCCGCAGGCATAACCGACACAGTTGTTCAGAGCAGTCAGTTTTGGATGTAACGGACTACCTGGAATACATGGTGAATATCCTCCATTACCTTTTAGAATGTAGAACTTATTTGTGTTTGCGGGGATTTCGAGTCGAGGTTTGAATCCTGTAGTCAATGAAACACCGCGTGAGGTGGTTTCCTCAGCTAGTTCATTCGCTTCTTCAACAGCACCAATACCATCAAGCTCTTCTTGTGCAGCCTGTTCAACAAGCGCGGCTTTCGGAACACGGATGATATCTCCGGGAAGAATGCAATCCACGCTCCGATATCCATCCAGTGTTTTCAGGTCACTGTTCATGGTATAAATGTGATGAACGACCGTATCTGCAGCAATCATTCCCGGTTTGGGATAGCTACCGTCTTCTTTCAATTCAGAATAAGGACCATCGAAACCAATCCGGAGTCCATCTCCGGATTGGTCGATGAATCCATCATCATTGAACCCACATTGATCTTCCATGAACAATCCATCACCTTCAATTTTCAGACCATTATACGCTTTTGGCGAAATCTTAACAGTAATCTTGTTATTCTCAGATTTCACATACAAGTCCGGTCTGAGTTTAATTGTGAATTGTATCATGTTACAATGTCCCTCCTAAACTCATTACGTGAAAATCATTCTAGCTGTCTCAACGTAGCCAGTTGTATATCCATTACCGTCATCATTCATGAGAGTGATCTGCGTCCAATCGCTATTCAGAATCTCCCATCCACGTTCATCAGGTTGTACCGTGCTTCTCGGGATGTTTGTCACATAGGTATGGAATACACCAATCTTTGTCTCATCAGATACAGTCATGTTGTCATTATAAAGCGTGATACCACGGCCTGTTGCGTCATATGTGTCAAAGATATTGACAGATGCTGTGATGACTGTCTCAGGAACCTGACTAAACACTTGAGCCAATTTGAAGCTAGACTTGAGAGCATATCCAACCTGTCCGTTGAGTGCAACCTTAACCCAGTCAGCAGAAGCATTGAGTGGAATACAGACTGTACGAGTACCATATGGAATTCTGAAGAGTTCACGATGTGTCTCAGTGTTGAGGCTATCGTAAACAACAGCGTCATGTGTATCACCAACGTCAACTTGGACATATGCCCAGTAAGCGTTTTCATTGTTCTCAGGATTCTTAGTGCAGTGTGCACACTCGTGGTTGCAGATAACATCGGAATCACCACATGCACAATAGTCACACTTATTGTTGTTCTGATCGTCGATGAATGTAGCAGCAAGTTCGGAAGAGTTTCTGACTTTCGTAGCCCATGTGGTAAACAACCACTCGAGCGTACGAATCTCGACCTTGATGAAGTCACTGGTTGCAGCTTGAATTGCTTTGAATGTTGGCTGAACAGTTGAACCATTACCAAACCATTTCTGGACCAGCTCTTGATACAACTCTGTCGAATCTTTTTTGTTGTTTGCTGTGAGAACCATCGCACGAACACGATTTTGCAGAGTTCTCCAGTCATCCAACAAGAATTCTTTGTTCATCGGGAAGAATACATTTGGATCTTCAAGTTGCATCCGAATTGTATCGAGTGTTGCCTTGAAAGTACGGAGCTCAACCAAGGTACTATCTTTGCTCAAAATAGTATTCTTGATAATAGCTTCATCAACATTCTCACCAACGGTTTCGATTGTTGCAAGGAACGATTCATCCATGTTAATAACATCTTCAATTGAAGTGAGTCCTTCAATTGTTCCGGCATTATCATAGATCTTGTCATATGTTGTCAGATAACCATTTTCCATGTCAGTAACCGCCGAATCTGATGCATAATACTGATTGTCAGGATCCGCATCATAGTTCTTGATACACATATAAACATATGAACCGAATCTCAGCAGTTTTCCGAGATGATATTGTTGACCAGGTACAAATGGATCAGCATTCATCACAGCATTATCTTGATATTCAAACTTGGAGGAGCAGCCGAATGTTGGATCCAGTGTCCGAGCATACATGATTTCTTCTGCAACGGAAATACGTTCAACTTCTTCAAGAAGCGAAGCTCTAAGTTCTGTTCTATTGCATTCAACCTCGGGCGGGAGTGAACCACCGGTGATACGTAGACCAGGGCCAAGCTTCACGTATTCGTATTCGCGAATGCGTTTCAGTTTTGCAGGATCATTCGCATACTTCTCTTCGTTGTTGCGCTGTTTGATTGTACCCATTGGGTCAAATTCAAACGTTCTTCCACGTACATCACGGAAATACATGATCTTACGTTTACCAGTATTGAACGCATCGCTCAGATAGCCGTTATCGATGTCATCTTCGATCGAGATTGACTTGTAATCACCGTAGCTCTTGATGACAAGATACAGGTAACCCATGTATTGAACCAGTTGTCCATATGCATATGATTGACCCGCTTCCCATTCTACAACAGCTTCCATTGAGAATCTGTTGCTCAGATAACCAAGCTCCATATCCCTTTGAACTGACTCCGCATAATAGATATCATCTGTCGCACCATACATGTCGGGTGATACATATGTCGGTGTATCTGTGTACATGGATGGCATGTTTTCCGCAATGACAGTGTCATGAACATTTTTGTCATATGTTGACGACAAATAGTCCTTGATACAGATATAGACCTTACCACCAGATTCAACCATCTGATTCTTGTGATATACAGATCCCTTTTTGTATTGCGTCACAGCAGTTAGAACACCAACCGATCCATCCGGGTTGATCTTAAGCGTTTCACGGTCTGGTTTAAATCCGAGACGGTTTGTCGGCTGTTTCCATACAATTGCGTAGTCTGCGGCAAGAATCTCTGGATCAACACGCTTCCGTTTCAGCCGATAGAATGTTCCAGGTTGAAATTCCGGTGATGTTTTATGCCACACATAACCAGAGAATTGTCTGTCAGGAGTCGGATATTCATCAATTACATCTGTTACTGTGAAATTGACTGGAACATATTTGTCACCTTGTTTCGTGAAGAATATCTCATGATATTCTCTTGTGCCACCAGCGTATTTTGCAGTAACAACAACATCAAACGGAGACTGTGTCGTATCATCCGGGAATGTAACGTTGTAGGCATCGAAGCTCTCATCAGATGAACTAACTGGAATAGATACTGGCCATTCAGGTGGGGCGAATCTGTAATATTTATTTGCGTGATAATCCGGACCTCTCAATCCACTTGGAGTGTATCTTGGATCCGGTATACCTTCAATACGAGAGAATGTGTCAGTCGACGCATCTTTCGCAAAATATGAAGTGTATGTACCAGCGAACCAGTTCACTGGTGGTTCCTCATCTGTCAATGGGAAATAACTGTCTTCGATAAGTTCGAATTCCGATACTGTCGGAACATCGATGATATTGTTTCTGAGGAAAGGTTCCTCGTCACACAACCAGTCATCGTAGCCAATTGGGTGTTTGGTACCGGGTTGGAGAAGGAAATTCGCAACGAATTTTGGAACACAGAAGAATTGATAATCTGGATCAGTATTTTCAGGATCAGCATCCCAAATCTTCATAAAACTGCTCCAATCGGTGTAAGGTCTATCAATAAATATGTTGACATTCCATCTATCGCCGGGTCTTAGCATGATTCGATACCACGTTGTCTCCTCAGTACCATGACCAGCACGAAGTTGAACTTTACCGCAGTCGTAATATTCTTGTGAGTTATATGTGACTGCAGGCCTTATCTCCAAAAATCGACCGATATTTACAGATATACCACCACTGAATCTCATATAATTAGTACCATTCTCTTTACCCAGAAAATCTGGTACTAAAGTTTTATATGGACTTCCAGCACTATCATATCCGTCAACCAAACCGAAATAATTTCGTCCATTTTCTGTACTAAATGCATTGGTGATATTGTGTAAACCTTCAACAATTGTATTGTTGTGCGTTTCATCTCCACCATTATATGCAACATCAGTACCCCAGTCAACGCGAAGACCTGACATATTATAGAACGAACGATATGAACCGTGTGATGTGACTGTATCTTCTCGTATGATTTTTGTTAAATTCACACTGAGCAATGTTTTGTTATTACTGTAAGCTTCGGTGGGATCATCATCATCATGATAGATATAAGGGTGATGCCAGTTTCCAGCAATACGGGATCCGTACGGACGTGTCGTGCGTTCGCCTGGGTCACCATCAAACATGAAAGTGTATTCAGCACCCATTGGACCGTCGTCATCGGTGGCTCGGTTGCCGGCGCGGACCATATTCATTGGCATAATACACAATGTTCTGTCCATTTCCATGAGCAGACCACCTTTTATCGTCACTCGTCTGCCTGAGCTTCCACCTTCGTCAAAATCCCATGGAACAGTGATATGTGGACCCCAGCTAATACTGAGTGGGTCTTTTACTCCAGATGGATTCTGTTCAGTATTCATGTCTTTTCGAGTATTGAACGGAGTTGCGTTAAACACAGGAGTTGAATTACCACTGTTGGCGATATACAACGCAATTTCTTTATCTTGCACAACATCGTCTTGGTGTGTATCGATCAAACGCAATCCATAACCAACACGTGGTAAAATTGCGTTGAAGGACACGCTGTATGGATCGTCTGGATGATCGAGTGACGGCGCTGATGTGATAACACCAATGCTCGTGTTTCTGAACACAAATTGTTTGTCGCTTTGTTCCGGTACTAACCGCACATCTGATTCAGTACCACGATCACTGAATTCACCATTGAAATTACATATAATCAGGTCACCAACGCGGTAGTCGGCAACATGATATGCTGAATCTAATTGAAGATAATGTGTACCGCTGGCAGTCACACCGTCGATCATAATAGATATTTCAGGACCTTTGTACGAAGCACCTTGACCCTCGTCCCACAGAAATCCATTATGTGCGCTATTAATATACACATTATCCGGATGCTCTGGATTCGTGTATGTTGTATCATGTCCTCTGTATATTTGACTGAAATAATAGACTCTCGGAACGACTTTAGATTTATCGATGGCCAAACCGGATTCACTCTTGATTCCATCTGGATTACGAACGAACAAAGCATCTTCTTGCACATGGATGTTTACGCCGATACCACCAATTGGAAGAGTTGTCGTGTTACCACGGAATGTTTCATCTTCGTCTTTCACATAGACAATAGAATTATCCGACCAACCGACAACGTTGATTGCCTTCATATCTCCGATATCAACATGACCGGTCGAAGCATTCCACACGAAATAACCGATATATGCACGATAATCCTGGATTAACTGAGTAACACCATCAATATCTTTGGTGATCGGTTCACCAGACTTTGCATAGAACGGAACATTGTTGTATTCTTTCCCATGTGCAGCTGCATCAACCTTCGCCTCCGTGATAGATGCATACAGTCGAAAATGACCTTCTCCGAACAACTCATCGAACGTATCGAGAACCCATTGTTTGATCTCTTCATATGATACGTTGTCAACATTTCCAAGACCAACGTCTTCCGAAGTCAGAACGACGACACCGGTTCGACCATTCACAGAGTTAACATGTCGAGAAAGTTTGTTATTGATCGCTGACCACATTCTCGAGATTGTCTCTGTCATGGGTAACCCGTTCGCAGAGTCTTCGATGGATTTCGTGTTTGTAACAGGATTAATGTCAGAGAGCACAACTTGACCGTCTAACAGTTCTTCCTGTTTCAACTGGACTTTATCCATACTCATGTTCGAAACTCCTTTCATATAGATTTCATGTATAATAGTATAGGATTACATCAAAACGTTGATGTAATGTTGTTCGAACACCATATTGTTAGGTGTTAAACATTACATTTGGGTTTTCGAACCCACAAACAAAACAACCAAGGAGGGTTTCTAATGGCTGATACAGTTACGCTGAATAACTATTCGGATGATGCTCAAATCAAACGATACATTTCAGACGTATTGATGCCACGTGTGTTCAAAGATATTCCATTGAATATTCTGAATACAGGCTCGTTCTCGATCATTAATGAGTATATGTCACAAGCAATTGAGAACATGGCATTTACTGCGTCATTCTATCATAATGAATCATTCATTACGAAAGCGATGTTGGCTGATTCCATTTACTCAGAGGCAGCAATCTTCAATATCGGTTATTCATATGCAACTCCGTCATGCTGCAATTTCATGTTGGAACTCCGCATCAAAGATTTGATGGCGAATGCAACATTCAATTCTGACAATGGATTGTATGAGTTCATTCTTGACAAGAACACGAAGTTCAATCTATCCAACGGCAGTGTGTACTCATTGGACTATGACATTCTAATTCAGTACAAGAGTGAGGCAACAGCAACCATTCAATCGTCCGCTCCGGCGTGGAATGTGCAATACATCAATATGGATCAGATGAATTCTGTTGCTGTAAACAAAGATCCATACATCTTGTATCGTGTATCTGAAACATGGTTGTGTCTATTCGTCAAAGCGTCAGAGTATGAACGCGAGACACATGTCGTCGTGAACAACATGACGAACGGAATTCCAAACGAGGATGCTTTGATCACATGTACAAATCATATTGCTGGATTTGACATCAAGTATATTGATGGATCTGGTAAAGAAGAATACATCCCACATGATCACATTCTCCCAATTCATTCGGATGTTAATGATCAGAAACCATATGTTCATTATATCATGGATTCACCAAAGACAATCCGATTCATGTTCCAGCTGAACGGTACCCGTTACTTTGTACCGAAGTTGAATTCATCATATGAGATCACTGTATACACATGCCACGGTGAAGCAGCAAACTTCTCATCATTTAAGACTGATGAACAACCGGGTGTTATCACATCATCGAGCAAGTATTCAAACAATGGAAATGTCATGAAAGCTGTGTTTGTTATTTCGGCAAGTAAAGCGGGTACAAATATTGGCACGATTGAAACAACGCGTCGTGAAACTATTGAGGCATATAATACTGCAAATGTGATCTCATCGGATCATGATATAGAAGAATGGTTCAACACATTCCACTTTAAGAATGTACTATATCCGTTCTTCTTCAAACGCCGTGATGATCCATGGGGTCGCATCTGGAGTGGATACATCGCATTGAAAGATGCTGAGGACAACGTGTTCCGTACGAATACGCTACATGCAAAGATTCCGTATCAGTATCTCTACATGAATGATGACGGAAAAGGTGACATGTATGCCACCAATGAAATTATCATTCCACCAGGACTTGTGTGGTTGTATACAAGCGGCGACGCTAGAAAGTATACTGTTGAGCCACTGCTTGGATCGAATGGTAAATTCGAAACAGCTAAGACATCATTCGCAATCGGATCTAAATTCATCTTTGCGAATCCATTTGGGATCCGTATTCAGAAAGATCCATTTGCGATTGGATATTTCAATCCATGGATCAATTCTGTTGTAACTGCAACAAATGTCCCAACCAATCATGAATATGTCCAAGATGAAGATGATACGGCGCTAATCTATCACGCAACACCAACACTCGTCCAAGTAACAAGAAACTTCATGGAAGACTACTACAGACTGAAGATTGTTGTGTCACCATCAACAGGCGGAACTATCAATGGAGAGAAATTTGTTACAGTCACGAAGACCATGATCAGTACACCGCAGTTCAATCAAGAACTGTGGAATTACTTCGAACGTCCTTCTGAGTTATATGAAGTCAATGTTCCGGTTCTTGTTCAGAATCCAAAGGATAAATACATTTTGTTCGATCCAGAGAACACATATATGTGCGTCCGTGACAGAGTCGTTGATACAAATGATCCAAATAAAATCATTCTGTCAGATTTCTGGATCGAGGAAGTTGATCCTGTTACTAATGCAAAGAAGCTGACCGCAATGCGCATTCAGGGATACGATAAATATATCGGTTCGGCTGAATTGTGGGGTGACAATGGTGTCTGTATGCAAGATGGTAATAAAGTCTACCAACGTGATGACACTACTATCACAATCAGTGGTATTAGCGTCAATGGTGCGGGAACAGACCCATATGTATTTGAACAAGCTGAACATTCACAACATTATGATCTTCGTCTGAAAACATCTCAAAATGGTTATGTAACGGCAATCAAAGTTGACGCAAACTATGTCACCAAAGAAAAGTATCAGACATTCAATGAACAAGACTTGTACCGAATCGGTATTCAAAACAGAAGCGTCAGCTTTACGCTGGTTGATGCTGGCCATCCCGACGGTGTTATTGTAACGATCGATAACGCAATGTATGTTGATATTCCCATTACACCTTTTGAAGATCCTCAGACGGGTGTGATGGTATTCGATCTGACCAATACGATTGCATCAGATGAAGAACCTGGAATCATATTGTATGCGCAGATGAAACCTGTTCCAAGTGAGGCATCCGTCTTGTATACACGTGTTCCATTCTCGACATTTGCGAGCACACCTGACATCCCAATGTTCACGATGGTAAACACACAGATTCCACTGAATCAGAACAAGATGCGTGTTATGTTGGAGACTCGTATCAATGGAAATACAAATGGCTGGTTGGAGATGATTCCGAAGAATGTTGATTCTGACGGAAGTGTTGAATTCGAGGCGATTCTAAATCCGTTGAATAAGCTTATAGGATCTGACAATCGTATTCAAATTGCATCTGTTGATCACGGCGGTGGTGCATGGCATCCCACATCATACAACGGTGAGATCGTTATCAATGCAATCAATCCAGAGATTCAAATATCCATATTGTTTGAATCAAGCGATCCGTTACATCCAACTGAATTCCTTGATAACACTGACTATACTGGATATCGATTGATGGATCGATGGAAGGTCGACAATATGTCGCTGCTGCAGGAACTCAAAGAAATGCGAAGTGTCGTGAAGTTTGGTGAGAATCATGTTCCGTCTCAAAACGAAATCGATTCTTATAATGCATTCATGGAACTGTGCAGCAGTGATAATGATGCTGAAAATTTGGTTGACATTCAGGCATATGCGTTGAATCATTCCAGCACATCAGACTTCCCGAGAATACAAAAGATTGCTGGCGATATGTTGAACAAATTGGATGACATTCGTCGTACATACAATATTAAGTATAAGATCGGAAAAGTGAATATCGAAGCCGGTGGTACAGGATACAGCCGTGATATTGTACGCATTATATTTGCCAATGGTGCTACATCAAAAGGTGCATTTATCGTTGATGGATATAACAGTGCATCTGATGATAAAACTGGACCAGTATGGAGTATCACACCTTTGACAAATGTTGGTGACAATATTGAATGGGATACTGGAACAGCTGCAATCACTGTCGATTATGAAGATTATGATTGGTCTGAAATGATGGGCGGTAGTGATACCACACAACTTATGACCGAACGTATTTCAGGTAGTGATGGAACTGGTCTGAAAGTATCCATCAATCAGTCTGATGTTAGTGTTGAAACAAGTATTCCACCTGTTCAAAATCAAGAGCATTATATCAAACTGGAATTACTGCTTGTGAAACTGAAGAGTGTGTTCACAACAACTGATCTGACTGAAGGTGAATGGTCTGAACTCGCTTGGGAGATTGGAAATTATCCGACGATGATATCCGAAGCATATGCTGGTACATCGGTTGATTCAGCAATTGAAATTCAGTTGGTCCCATTCGTCCAGCATACTCTGATGAATTCTGAAAAGTTCGATGAGTTTGTTGCCTCATTCACACAGATTCACAAAGCGATTGAGCCGGTTATCTTCAAACGTCTTGAGGGTAACAACTATCTGGATTGCAAACTAATTGCGACATACGGATATCCTCACTCGTATGCATCTGATGTGAGTAAAAAGATCTATGAATCTCGTACAGATACAGAAACTGCGGATACGAATGAATTATTCTGGCCATCGTTGGATGTACAGCTTGAGTTCGATGTTCATCTGTTTAATCCTGCTATGGAAACAATCACATTCAAGGAAATCAGAAATATCATTAAGTCGTACTTTAACCGTTTGACTTCAATTCATACACCGGTTGATATGATTTCGATGGATAACAATATCTACATCTCTCAACTGATTCAGCAATTGGAGTCACATCCAAACGTTGCATATCTGAAGTTCAAAGGATGGTACACTGACGAAAAGGGAGACCCGCATGGAAACTACATGAATGCTGATTATCAGTGTATTGTTCAAATGTGGGATACCATCGAAGACTTCCCAACAAAAGAGCTTGAACGATATGTTCCTGAAATGTTTGTCCTGGATGACGCAAGTATCGTGCTCAACGCAATCTAAAAAAAAAACAAATGGATTATGGGGGCCATCGGCCCCCATAATCTCATTATCGTTACAAAAAAAAATGAAGACACATGAGGCTGTCAATATGGTTCCATATGCTGTACCCCAGTCTAGGCACGAACACATATTTTCCCATACCGCATATTCTCCATACCACAACCGTGTACATTGTGGATACTTATGAAAATGCTTGCACCCCATGCGTCTTTAAATATGAAAACTGACAGTTGCAATCTCGCGGCATAAACCTCATAGAGGCGGAGAACACCCGGCAGGCTGGTTAGACTCTAACCTGTTTTATCCGGAACCGCGCAGTTCTGTCAGTATTCACCTTAATAATATATAGATAGGAAATCAGTTAAATCGGAAGTGTTGGTATCCGATTACTGATTTTCATTGTAATTGAACCACCTGAAATATTCTTTGGATTATTGTATGCCTGAATGGTATATGTGGTACCTGTCACCTTATGAGGTAACCAGCATGACAATGGAGACCATCTGATTTTTCCGGGAGCATATGCAATGATGCCGTCATCGAAATATGTGATTACAGAGTTTTCTAACGGTGCAGTTCTAAATACTGGTTGTTGAATGTAATAATATGGTTCTGTCTCGTCACCATATCGATATGACTGACCATTATTCATATACATTCCAACATCAAATACTGCGTAAGAATCTGATAACCATGGATTCGATATTCGTCCAATACCAAGCAAATGTTTCCCGTCGTCCGTTAGAATCAACCGAGTCACACCTGCTGTTATTGTATTATCATTGTATACACCACACGGTGCCGCCACATATGTTTGACTTTTAGATACGTAAGTGGTTGTTCGAATACTCTTATTCCATTTACGAGGTTCATCGGAAGTAATTGTTCCATTATAAACAACAGATCCATCATAATAATAATAACCTGTTAATGAAATCATATCACCATCCGTGAATCCAGTTGTTGCAAATCCAGCCCAGCATGGATCAAAATTCAATGACAAAACACTATCATCATTCCAATAATAGCCGTTATTTATGGAATTGAAATTTCGATATGAAATGTTATACAATGTTGGTGATGTAAATGTGTCAACTTCTTCCCAGCGTTGTGATTCAATATCACATAATATCACAGTTTCTTTGCTTCCATTTTTACATGGCACATAGATGTAGTGTCCGATATTATATACCTGAGAATACACGTCGATTGTATAGGTATTGTCAATTGTGAATGTACAAATTTCTGTACGATTTTCGAGATCATATGCGTGGATTATATGTGCATTCGTTGCATCAAAATATGAGCACCACTTGTATTTTTTACACAGTTTACAGCCATATCCATCACCAATATAGAACATCTCAGCATCATTATCAGACGGATTTGATGTACCATTATCGATTGCATATAAATCAAGACCAAATACTTTCATTGGAACATCAGAGCCCCGCTGAGTATTTGGTCTTGATATAACATAGAATCCGGTATATTCGTCAAAACTGTGCATGAGACTACTTGTCAGGTGCCTATACGGTACATGGTATGGGAAATTTATAAGTTGGAATTCAGGTGGTACTGTTGGATCTGAACCGACCTTTGCAATGAGAATATTACAGTGCGAATATTTCCCCGGATAATTGGAATGACCGGAATCCGGTCGATATGCTGTCTCCGAACCATGGCATAGATAAACATTTGTCATTAAAATCCGATCTTTTGTAGCATAACGTTTGTTCAGTGCCGGTTTAAATAGGAATAGTTCGCAGTACGATAGTTTCTGTATGACACTTGGTGATTCTGGATCACCATATCCATATTTTCTCCAAAATCCAAAGCGGACATATTTCACATTATCAGGAAGATTATCAAATATGCCGTTTTTCAGATTTCCAACACTATTTGTCGTGTCGGTTGAATTTATAAGTGAGATAAAATTCTCATCTGCATCATATAGATAGTAGATGATTCTGTCACCGCGATTCTGTGTTGGGGTGAATGTGCCTTGCCAACAAAGATGTTGATATCCAGTGATATCGAAAATTTGATCAGTATACCAGGCATACGAATCTGCAACGAGCGCTCCGGTTGAATCAAATCTACCAGATTGCCAAGTGACTTCATTGATATTGTTTTCAACATCAATCAACACATGATTCTTCATAGGCCCATTTAATTCATACGGTATCAGTGAATACACAACAGGTCCACCTTGGGCATACGGATATACAACATGATCAAATGTCGCAATCCATCCGTTTGTTGTTGATGCTAGTAGATTAAGTCCCCCGTTAAAACTACTGGATTCACTTTCCAGTTCCGGAATGTCAATATCGAACGGCTGTCGTGTTGGTACAATGTGCGGAACATCATCTGGATCAGAATAGATGTATTCTGCACGAGCACTGATGTCTTGTGTAAATAAATAATACTTGAAGTTCCGACATTCTGAGGGAATATCACTTGCATATGTTGGGATCTTTACATATGTCGATCCATCCCAGTATTTGTTCGTTCCATAAACTGTCATGGCAGTCCCATCGGTCATGAACTTTTTAATCGGAATATTAGTGTGCTTGTTTGTTCTGATAAATACGGCAACACCAATTCCATCAGCATCGTTAATCCAAAGACTAGAAGCACCTTGCCATGAATTGTTTGAAAATGTTGTGTACCTGGTATCACCGTTTAGATCGTTATCAGATTTGAAGAATGGTACAAATACATATTTTCCGGGATCGGGATTGCTGAACTGTTCTTGTATTGTCCAATCTTTTGTTGAATAATCCCACATATATGACGATGTAATGACGAAATCATTAACAGGTATACAACCATCCATTCTATTTGACGAATCAAAATTGTATTGTGCGTTGTTTCGACGTGCTGGATATCCGAATGGACGCATGAACTCAAATGATTGATTTCCTTCAGTATACACACAATCACATGTGATTTCTTCAGGTTGTGACATTTTGACATCCGCATGTAGCAGCAATCCACCATACCAGTTCACGGCAAGCGATGATACATATTGAGCATTATGTGTAATCAATGTACTGGTGCCGCTTTGTCGTGAACGGACCGAGGTGCGTTCATGGGTTGATGCATCAACTGTTTCACCGTTACCAAATGGAATTTTATAACTGCTACCAGAAGGTATATATCCATAAAAATAAGATCCGACAGCTGTTTGCTCGTTATCATACATCATACGGATATACGATGAATCATACAATGTTAACAATGTGGAATGAAATCCGACAAATGATGCATAGATGCCGTTGTTATAGGCGTCTGTTATCAATTTTGATAACAAGCATCCTTTCAGATACACAGTGATTACAACTTTTTCATTTGGATGTTTCGTGAACGAAGACTCCATACCATTGGCATCATATACTTTTGAATGAACTATGAGTTTTTGGCCAGATTCAGCATTTGTATAGATTCCGAAATGAGTAACTTCAACGTCAGATGATACACCGCTGAGATTGTAATCAAGCGTTCCAGATCCAAATGTACAAACTTCTGATATCAGATCTGTTTCAGAATCATATTTCATGGGATATCTGGTAATCGATAACGTGATATTTGGATATACACTGAACGCCAGATTTGTCATCGTGATATCAGCGAAATCGGGTGTCACATCACCCGTGCCAAATATCAAATAAAATTGGGTTTTCGATGATGATCCGGTATTATTGACACGGAATAAACCATGATCAGTCCATAGATTCATTCCATATTTTTCATCAATAACATGACCGGACATATCATATTTTCTGATCAAATATAGATTATGATAGTTTGCATTAACGTCATTCTTATCAGATATATTTTTCACAAAACGATTTAGCTTTTGGAGATCAGCATCATCATGTACATTAATCATGTTATCCCTCCTTCTTTAATTTCTCGAAATCGTGCTATCGGTTGACGTGAATTGTCTCAACGTGATCGTAGGTTGTGGATTCTGTGGCGATCTGATAATCTTATATGTCATGCTCGTTAACGATGAATCAACAGATAGGGCTGTAAACGATAAAACTGAATCATCATACGCTGATACTTTTGATGTTTCATATGATGTCATATCTGGTAAACTAATCTCAAACCCAGTGAAAGCTAACGCAGAATCATCATATGCTGAAGCGCTGGAATGATAATAGTTCACAACTGATATATCACCGATTGCCAGTCCGGTGAAAGCCAATGCGGAATCATCATAGACGGATGTGTTTAGCTGGGTATAATGAACAATTGTACCGTCGTTTGAAGTAAAACCCGTAACTGTAACCGCATGATCAATATACCACGGTTCTTTGTGTAAACCGGATACATACAAACCACGAACGGGGACTAACTTGTCCCCGTTCGCTGTTGGTGTATACCGGTATACTTCTTTTGATTTATGGAAATCTGACATACGTTTTCACCACCATCACATTTGATTTCCTGGCGGTTTACCTTGCCATTCAGAAATATTCGAAACCGTTGTTGTCCAACGTTTGTCACGAATATTCTTTATGTTATCGATTGTCGAAACAGTATCGGTCGTTCCAACAATTCTGTGTGGAATTAGATTTGCAATTGGAAATGTGTCCTGCTCACATATAACATGATCGCCATACGGAATCCAACGGCGTTTTTCAGTACGGTTGAATTCGAGCATACCATTCGTGTCGGATTTGTCAGATTTCATATAGCGTCCAAAATCTAAAGCACGTTGTTGGCAACCATTTCCAGCTGAAGATGTCCAATAGCTGTTTGTAATAATCAGAATGGTTGTTACACCATTTGCAGTCTTGTTCAGTTCATGCAATGTGATATGTGCATGGGACCGATAATCACCTGGATTGAAGCCAAGTGAGCGATACAACTGTGGACGGTCGTGCTCAAATGCATATGCATATGTGTTGGTATCTCTTTGATCGTACCGATACAAAATCATGAAATCAGTTGAAGCTTCGACACGAAGTAATGCACGATTCGTTCCACTGAAATTACTATTGAGATTTCCACCACATGTTGTCATTGTACCAGCGTCAATATCACACATGATCATGTATGTTGAGCAGTCGGAAACATACAACTGATTTCCATATCCAAACAACAATACTGGATTATTTCCAATCACAGTAAATGATGTGACTGAAGCATCGGTATCAAAGTTCTTGATAAGAATCGTTTTTGGATTCGATGAATCAATCATTGCATAATTTTCAGTATTGATAATTACACATCCGATCGGGCAGTTTGTGATTCCAGTCTGGACAACATTACTTCCATCGCGATAATCGATTTTCAGCAAAATTGAATTTGCATAATCAGATACAATCGCTCGACCATTCTTTGAATCAGTTCGATAACACGCCCACAAATTCGAAATACCTGCGGTGTTTTGGATTGTTTGAGGTGATATTGTTGATTGTGTCATATCAGAAATGATAAATGAATCTGAGCTTGATATAAATGTTAGAATTGTTGAGTCACATGTGTACGATTGAATCTGATCATATCCAGTCTTTGTAGACACAGTCGTTGTTCTTGAATCCGACAAAGTATAGATGACGTTGTTGACCATGAACCATTGATACTGTTTTGAGCTAACCGCATCAAAGAATCCTTTCGGCACTGTTGAAAAATAATGATGGAAGGTGAAGTCACCATTTGCATCAGTGTATGTGAATTTTTGTGATGCACGAACCGGTTTTAAATCTTCGATGTTGGATGATGTAATCCAATATTTCATACATCTAGGATTCAATGGATGTCCTTGACCATCCAGAATATCACAAGTATCCGGAATTGTTGACAAATCGTTGATGAAGACCCATTTCGACCGATCCCAGTATTCATTGGTTGCATACACAGTTAAAAGATTGCCCTCAACTCGTAGAATAGGATCATCCGGTTTCATGTTAATATACACATAAACCGGTGTGGCAGTATCATGATAACTGTAGTACATCGTAATTGCCGCGGCATGTTCCATGCTGTTTTCGTTATACCAACGATTTGGGTCATACGTGTATGTATCTTCTAGATCATAGAGATTTGTCGAAGGATTATACGTGTATGATTTTGACAACGTGAGTTTCGTGAATGGTAGAAAGTTAGCTTTTCCAAATGTATCAGAGAATCCTTCAGGTTTTTCCGCAGATGCTGTATCCGGTTTCATGACAGTATCAAATGTGCATACTGGATTCATGATGGCTCGTTCAAATGAAACCATTCCGCTTGAAATATTACGGAATCCATCAACATAACCAGTTTCATCAGTGTCACCGGCAATGATTGTCATTTCTGATAGATTCGATACAATGTCAAGACTCTTTGTAGTATCATCAAATGCGGTTTGGGTATTTGTTTTACCGCGGGATTTGTAAACACTGTAACGCTTGTATGTTTGTAAATTATCTTCACGCATATGATTTGCGAAAAATCGTTGTGGTGAAGTAATTACAACATATTTACCCTTATTCCATTCAGTATTGATCAGATTGGTCGAATACGACATACAAAGATAAACGGTGAACACCAGACGTTCATTTGGTTTCTTTGTAATCATACCAAGACCACCGAAATTATCATACACCCATGAATGTGTCCAGAGAGCATTGTTTGCGGTACCGATACCATATTCATAGATTGACATGTCCTGGTACCAATCGTCGAAATTATAATCTAGATAGCACACTAGATATTGACAGACAGTTGTGACAGTGCCCGTCGTATTGTCATAATACATCGGGAAATTATAATAGATAGCCGTGTCAGAATTTGTTGCAGCTGTCGTTGTCAATGGCGTGATCAATGTGTTTGTGGTAGTATCAAATGACATCGTACCACCGCCACCTTGACCAACATACAGATTCTTCGGAAATGCTGGAAGGGTATTTCCGAAGAATGTCGTCAGACCATAGTCTGTCATCAGGTTCATGCCATATTTTTCATCAATGACATTTCCATCGATATCAACTCTCTGAATCACATAAAGATTCGAGATCGACGGTTTGCCATGTTTTTGCATAAAGTTTTGAGCGAATTGCATAGCCCGTTTAAATTTGGGATCAATCGGTTTTGCAATGTCCATCTCATCAACCTCCATTCTCTATGTGCTTCATGACAGCATAATTGAAATGTTTATAATCCGATTTGTTTACAACAGCTCGTTTTAGGGTCAACCCGCCACCAGCATCATAATTTGAAAATGCATATCGGATATCTCCGTCACGCAGTGTCATATATGTCTCGGTAAACACAATAAATCTCGGATCATAAATGAATTGTGATTTTGTAGTTTGATTAAATACAAGATTGATCACATCGTATTTTTCACCAAAATTGTATTTCGAGTTTCCTGAATAGTCGATGCTACATAACGTCTCTTTTGCAACAAAGAAGAATCCTTCAAATGTCGTTGCTTCAAGTGGATATGATGCTGACATATCACCAACCGACCATGGCATATTGATAAACCTGTGGTCTTGTAATGTGTATTCTTTTTGGTAGTATGTGTTCTCCACCCATTCTGGAATAACACCACCTTCAGATGGTACATGAATCGGTTGATGGTTTTCATCCAGAATATAATAATCCATGTAGGTGGAACCCCAGTCGGATGGACGACTGGTTGTCATGACAAATTGGAAATCAAATCCATAAATATAGACACGATTGGAATTCTTCGTCGTCGCAAAGAATGTGCTGTTCGTATAGTTTAACGAACGGACATTCGTCCATGGTGCTGCAACAATAGATTCCATTTCTTCACTATATTCGTTATACACATATAATGCTTGTGTATTTCCTATATAGAAACGAACTCCGTCATGACAACACATCGCAACATTTGATGTTTGTAATGAAAATGTCGAAAAGGATTCGTCGGACAGCCGGAACATCAAAACTGCATTGACTGAACTTGACCCAGATGTCATCATGATAAATTTATCACCAACAGAAATATCTGATGATGTGAAATTACCACCAGTCGGTCGTCCAACATAACGAAACGTTCGTGCAATTGTATCGAAGAAAAGAATTCCAGCTTGATGTGCCATAACAATGGTATGTTTGTTAAACCATACCATTTTACCAAACGCACCAAATGCGTTTGTGTCATATTTGAATTTACCGACAATTGCTAAAGCACGTCTACTGAATATCAGGATGGTTGAGCCACTATTCACTGAGAAATACAAGTAATCGTCATCGACAAGCATCCATAATACTTGTACGCTTTGTAGCTGCTCCCATGTAATAACACCCATATCAACAAAATCATTTGTGATCAAATTCTGATAATACACATACATTCTGCCATCGTTTGTACCGGTTGACGGACTTGTATTAGCGCTACGCAACGCTTGCACTGCGATATACAAACCCTTATTATGTTCACATGTCAAAGCCGTACGCCAGTCCAAACTATACGGGTGCATTTTTCTGTATTTAACAGGAAACGATTCACGTCCTGTTTTTACGGGTAACAGATGTTCACTCATACACGTTTATCTCCTTTCTTCGATTATTTTGTCAGATATGTCGCATAGTATATCTTCGTATCTTCATTGGTTGGAACAAGCTTATCAATCGTCACATTTGTGATGAGTTCGGTATTTGGACCTGCTTGGTGTCTTACAACCTTCAGATCTACGTCAAACTTTGTTTTATCATAATCCAAATCAAAATATGTTTTCTTGATTGGAAGTGATGATACTGTAATCTGTTGAACTGTTTGTTTGTTTGGAGTAACATTGATGTCGATATGTGTAACAGAGTCTGTCGGATCCCAAGTGAGAATCTCAAATTCTTCCTGAAGACCAATATCAGATGATATTATTCCAACACCATATGCTGAAAATGTAGCGACCGTCAGTTCTTGTGTTTGAAGAAGCTTCCAGGTTTGATCATTTTGATCCAGATATTTGATACCATCTGAATCACGGCACAACACTTTTTGTTGGTATGATTGTACAACCTCAATTTCAGCTTTTGAAAATCCTGCAGGTAATCTATTACCACCAACAGTTGTTGTGGCTTCCGATAAACAATGTGTCTCATCCAATAGATAGTCTTGTGGCACATTTTCGATCGATGCTGATGTCAATACAAATCCGGATCCACCGGCTCCACCTCGGGCATTGCTCGAGTTTTGTATTGGCATTGTTCCAGATCCGCCATACCAGCCTCCACCACCAGCACCACCGATGTATGATGTGTTTCTATATCCAGCATTTCCGCCGTAACCGAATCCACCATTTATCGTGGGATAATCTAATGACATTGGTGATGACGTTTGTGTTCCAGGGCCCGGGCATGTACCGCCTCCAGATTTTGGTGAACCACCGATTTCACCACCACCGTTACCGGCTTCATATCCGTCATAACTAGTACCACCTGCACCACCTGCAACAATGACTCTAGCATACAACGAATCAAAATTGATTCTGATATCGGTTGCACCTCCACCGGAGTGTCCAGTCATCTTTGTGCCGTATGCCGCCGGAGCACCACCGCCGTTGTATCTGATATCGGGACAAAGCTGATTCACAAATTCGGATGAGATTTGTGAATCATTCATACCAGATCCACCGACGTGAATATACGCATTAAAACTATTGGGTGTTATGTATGTTCCTTGTGAATAACCTCCACAAGCATACGAACCATCAGATGCTCTGGAGTATCGAGTTCCGCCATCTGCACCCCAGCATTTGAATATATATGTTCCGGCTGGTAATGATGTGCGACAACCTTTTCCAATAGGGTAATATTTAATCACGTCACCTGCGACAACATCATCAGTCAACTGACTGATGATAACACATGCAGTTTCAGCGGCACCAGCTTTCATATACCAGTTTCTCATGTAAAACTTCTCTGGAACTTCATAACCTTCGGGTTTATATGATGATTCTGTTAAAACGTATCCAGAACCACCAGCACCATTTCCGGAAGTATAGTTGCCACTATAGGTTGTACAAGCCCAGCCGCCGTACCAACCACCACCTCCGCCACTGCGCCCTTCGGCATCACAATTTCCAGTTGTTATTGATTTTGCTGGTGTTTGACCAATTCCAAATGAATAGCCATTTGTCTGTGAAGCATACCTTCCATTATCAAATAACGATTTATTTATTTGGATCGGTCCTCCGACAATACCACCACCAACTGCACAGTTGAATGAATTATCAATTGATGTCTGCTGTGCCATCATGGTTCCACCGCCGCCGCCGCCAGCAACCATAATTCTGGTAAGCAATGATTTTTGAAGCCGAGTGTCCTCAACTGGAAATGGTCCAACTGTAAATTTACTAACATCTGAAGGATCCAATGCACCACCAGTACACAAATCATATAGACAATTGACACCACGAGGCATGTCAATTCCCGGCACATAATGATGGACTAATGTGTCACCTTCCCAGATTTTACAGTAATACAGATCACCTTGGAATTGTTTTCCAAAATATCCATCATTATTACATCCGAACAGAAAGATTGGTCGGGTTGATGCAGTGTAAGTTTGAGGTGGGATTGTTTGTTTGAGCTCACCATCAACCCAAACACCGTCTTTCGACATTCTGTATACGTGTTCGTCAAACAAATTATCGACTGCAAATATTGTCGGAGGGTCCGCGGCCCATCCAGTCGACCAACCATATGACATATACTGACCATGAACATATGATGACATTTCTGGTTTGTCAGAATATGGACCTTCATTCAGAAGTAAGCAGAATTCTCTATTGGTAGCACCATTTCTGGCGCCAAATACAAAACCGTCAGCGATTGGTGAAGTTGTAGACACTTTGACTTCAATCACAGTGTTTTCTTTTGCAATATATCCTGTATTGAAATAACCCTGCTTGGACACATGGTTTGATATATATTCATATTCTTTAAACCATCCGGGGATACCTGGTGTTGGAATAGGTTCCTCAGGTTCAAAGTCTTCTGGAACATTTAACCGAATATCAGTTGCACCACCACCACCGCTGCCATTGCAGTAAGTTGAACTGTAACTGAATCCGCCAAAACCGCCGCCATTATATCCACCGGCACCGACGTTTGATTTAGAGCCATCGGTTCCATCACCACCGACAACGGCATAGAAATCAGTCTCTTCATCTAGAGTTAATATACCAATTGAGAGACCGCCATATTGGTATGAATGTTTTACGTCGGAAGCTATTGGCACATTTTGTCCACCATGAGCACCATGACACTGGAAAAGATATGTTCCAGGTTGCAAGGTGAATTTCTCTGGTGCTCCGGTGTATGTGAATCGGTGTATTTCTTTCCACAAAGAATTGTTATATCCATATAACGTGCTCAAAATAATTCACCTCACATAATTAGGAATTGTTATTTGATGTCGGTGTGATTATGTCAGGATTGTACGGTTTATCCATAGAGGAATAAACAGCAACAAATGTCTCATCAGGCAGTGTATCGATTTCGCTCTGAGACGGGTTGTGATCGAACGAAACAATCTGAGATTCGAAACCAACAAGTTTGAGGTTACGATTCTGGAGATCAGTTTCTACAGATACTGATGTGTAGCTCGGTTCTGCGAGAGAACGATACACAGTCTCCGTATTACGATCAACAAGTAATGTGTTTCTCTTGTACACCTTACCAGGTTCATAATCTTCGATAGAAGCGGATCCACCACCTCCACCAATAGACTCAATACGACTTAGCTTATCCGCAATTGATGCAAGCAGTCTTTCATGTTCTTGTATAACATTGATCAACGCGGTAAAGATTTGCTCTTGCTGTTCAGCCATTTTATCTCACTCCTTTCAAGCATTGTCCTGGTCTTCAGCCCACTCAGCGAGCTTGCTCTCAATGATTCGGAGTGAACCATTCGAGTTATTGAGTGACTGTGTGATTGAATCGAACATTGGTGTGATACGACTCACGATATAAGCCCATGTACAGACAACAATTTGTCCGTCAGGAACTTCAAATATCAAAGGTGTTTTCGGATCAATACGACTGTCGGCCATACGATCAGCTCCTTTCCAAAGTATTATGAAGTCGTTTTTACTCCTTATAAGAAAGAAAAAAGAAAAGTAGGGGCGCCGAAGCGCCCCTCTTCTTATCGATTGATATGAACAGTCTGCTCGTACACCACGTTCGGCTGATAGTTCTTGAGAACCAACCAGCCGAATGCAGCATACAAAAATGCCTTGATGAGAATCCTCATTATTCGTCAACTCCTTCCGGATAATCAATGCAAACCGGTTGACCATTTTCGTCCAGTCCCCAGTTTGCAAAGTTCGTGGGACCGGGCTGATTCTTGTTGTCCGGAACAATCTCGTGAACAACATCTGAGTTCTGACGCATCGCATCAAAACCCTCGAAAGTAACCAACTTATTGTCAATCACTTTGATGCCGGGACGGGTAACGGCCCCGGTCAATAAATCTGACAAAATTCCCATTGATCATCAAACCTCCCTTCAAAAATGGGCGTTCCGGAACCGGACTGCCCAGTCGATAATTGCTGTTCCGTTCGGTTCGAAACAGCTGCATTCTTCACGCTGCTCGAACGTCGGAATGATATCCTTCAACTTATTGCTGATAGGATAATCGGCCGACACACGCAGTGTACGAACGCCATTACCCTCATCTACAGGAACAAATACTTTCCGGCAAACGCGTTCACCGTTGCGCTTGCATCTGCAGTTCTTGCAGATTAAGCACATCGTCATTTCGTCTGCGAGATTATAGTTTATTGCGTCACAAACGATTTGGCGGAAGTTGCGCTCACCACCGAAGTGACGAACGCACTTGATATAATCAAGCTCGGTGAACCGTTTGATTCCGACGTGATATATATCGAGAACGAACTGAATTCTTTCAAAGGCCTGCTCCAGGAACGATGTGCCAGAAGCCTTTTTAATCAACACCATATTCCATTTTGCATAGGAGTTGATTGCGGAAACAAATGTTTCCATGAATTTGTCACAAATGTTTCCAGTTAACGTTGCAACAAATTCATCCGCAGCCCAGACGGACATCCGGAAGGTGATGCCGTCCTCAATAACCATTGTGTCGTCATCGAGCGACTCATCAATGACTATCGTCATCTTTCGGTTCTTGTTGTCCCAATAATCGGGGCGGGGGATCACGGAGATACCCCACGCCGCCAATTTTTGGCTGGTAAACCAGTTCATTTTTTTCTCTTTCATTTTTGATGTTCTCCTTTACAATAGCATTATTTATCTGAGCGGGTAAATGACTATAGGGTTTGTTGGAATTTGAATCATCCTTGTAAATGGGTATCCCTCAGTCTTCTCTTGGAAATCACAGCACAAATCATTGGCTTTGATCTCAAAGACAACATTGTCACCATTGTCGTCAACGGATGAAAACTCCAGAGACTCCGGTGTTTTCTTTGTCAGAAACGCGACACAATGGTGGTCTGTTGTCTCAATACGGTACAGACCACCCAGTTTCCAATTATCGATAACAAATTCCGCTCCTGTACAGCGGATATATGTTCCGATCGTTGTCCCAGGAATGAGCGACTTACAGCAGTCATTGTACTGCTGGAAGACAGCTGCTGCGGCTTGTGGATTCGGGAATGTCGGCTGAGGAACCATCATCGGTGTGCCGAATCCACCAGTAGATACAGCAGGTGTGATGGGTTGAGTGTGTTGCGGTTGACTTTTGGCAGTCGCATTCGCAGCCTCGCTAATACCCCCGTTGAATACTTCCTCTACAAAGTTCTTTGGTTGCGATTTTTTGTTTGCCATAGTAATTTTCCTTTCGTTTTTATTTATCCAGAAATTTGCATTCCGGATATTGCACATTAATAATATATAGATCAGATTCTGGAATAATCGAGGATCTGTTCAGGTGTCCAGCCGAGCATAACTTTCGTCTGAAGATCACCAAACAACATTCCATCTCTGATATGATATGTGTCAGGAACTTCGTATCCGTAATGGAACTTCATAAACTTCTTAAATGTTTCGTCAGTTGCAGGACCAATCTCGATGTTGAGATCAATGCGTCCAGGACGAACCAATGCCGGATCCAACTTGTCAATGTGATTCGTTGTCAAGATCCAGATTGTGCCATCCGGTGAGCCATATCCGTCCATATAATTCAGAAGCTTTCCGAGCAGTTCCGGACTCATACCGATGTCCTGCGTCTTCATAGCAAAATTGTCATCTGATTCCCTTCCAAAGCAATTTGTGTCGACATCTTCGATGATAATAACCTGATGCCGATAAAGATCTCTGTAATTTGTGAAGATGCCTTCCTCAAGTGCATTCCATAATTCACCAGGCGGGATCACACATACATCACATGGAATCTCCTGTGTAATCGCCTGCACAACAGATGACTTTCCCGTTCCGGGATTGCCATGTAACAGAATTCCGAAATGATACGGGATTTTGTGTTCCCGATACCAGTTCACAGAATTCGCGAACTTATGCAGAGATTCACGAATCAGTGTTTCGGTTTCAATTGGGATGAACACATTATCCCATGACCGTATTGGTCTGTTATGTTGTGTGATGATGCTGTTCGTGCTCTTAACGATCGAGAATCGTTCGTTAGCAGTTTGGTCACCAACGTATCTGATTTCCCTGTTAAGCTTTTTCATAAAGTCGATTGTCATCGCGATGTCGTGTTTGTTGCTCAGACATTGAATCATCCAATCCTCATAATAGGTACCATCGTTACTCCTCATTGATGTCATTGAAAGGATAATCAATGTGTGTCTGTAAAATGTGAAATCTACAACATTAGATTTCGACAGTATGGCTGCACGCTGCACATACTTAATCTCGTTCTGATCAACTTCGAAGCTTGATCTGTGATCGATCACGAGACTTGTTGGTATGCTTTTGAAATATTTTGACATAACTTCCGGTGCCGAATCCTTATACAGCAGCGGAGAAATGTCAAATGTTTTCAGGGCCTTACCTCTGATGAGTGATACAACTCCGTCAATCCCTCTGATAATTAATGGATTGACAAAGGGCATGATTTTTTCTTCCATATATTTGTTCTCCTTTGTATAGTATTTGGGTATTGCCAATATAATAATATATCGATAAGAAAAACAAAACGGGGGCACGAGGCCCCCGTCCGTTATAGCAGTTCCAACAGATTCAATCCATCAATCGATAAACTTCTCAATCCATCAATATCGACAAAGTCAATCATGCTCGTTTTGACTTCTTCTATTGCAGATTGTTTAATCAGCTTCGTATGTGAATCAATATCCACCAACGGATATGAATCCAATACATACTTATGGTATACTTTGTCAATGATCGGCAGGCATGATTCAACTGATTTGGGATTTGCTGTGATGGTACCTTGTTCGATACCTCTCAACAGATTATACGCAAATGTCGTGATTCCCATTTGTGTCAAACCAACGATACCTCGTTCGAAATCACCAACAATCACAAGCAGAAGATTATAGAAGACTTTGTTCTTTGTGAACTCCGCGACGATATCATCTTCAACCTTCGTGATTGACTTTGCAATCATCACGAGATCTGACAGCTGGTGCATACCCTGTTTGCCATATCTTGAATACAAAACATGTGTGTTCGGTTGTAGACAATAACCAGTGAGCAACTGATTACCGGAAATGATGATACGACGTCGACCGGACTTCTCGTAGTCATCCAGAATATTCGGAATCATCATTGAATCAAATTGATCACATGTGATCAGATACATATTCGGTACATACTTCAGAATTGTTTGTACCTTCTGAACAGCCTCTGTCACATAATAAACAATCTGCTGCATTCTATCTGCTTTGAACGCATTCATGTATGGAACCAAATACGATTTGATTTGGGACGCCTCACAAAGACGTCCCATTTCGAACTTATTCAGAAATCCGATGACACGAATATTGTCCCATTTCTTCACGAAGTTTTTCCAATGATTTAACGTCGTCAGAAATGCCGAAATCAGATCAACCTCAACCTCCGGACCTGAGAACGGAAGATAGTTAAGATACTTCTGATATCGGGATATGCTATGAACGAATGAATTGAAATCGATGAATACATCCAGCCCGTGCAGCGGATTATATATTTCACCCAAATGTGTAGAGATCACTTTGTATCTGGGTTTGAGCATGCCACTGATCGGACCCACTGATACTTTATTCAAATTGCATACTCCTCTCCAAACATGTAGTCATGGAACGAACGAACACCAACACGCTTAACAGCATTTCTCTCGTCGAAGATCGTATGTAGCAGATGGTGTTTTGTTTGCTCGAATGCAAGTGCTGTGGTAAACGATTCCGTATTCTGAAGGACTGTCTTCAGTCTCATGATCTGATACTTCTGATCCGGAACAAGCCAGTTCGGTCGAAGAAGCTTGTTATCAATTGCACGCAGATGATGTCCAATCAGAATCTCACCGTGTGTTGACAGAATCGGAATTAGGTTATGTGTCATATGTGCAAGACGTGTAACAATGTCTTCCACCTTCTCAAACTTTGTAATGTCGAGTTCAAACAGTCTCATGATATCCATGTAACGCTGTGTCATCATGATATTGATCGGAATGATCATACAGAACTGACCACCGGATTCAAGTATCTTGTACGATGTGATCTTATAATAGGACACATCATCAATCGTAACTTCTTTACATTTATCCAACACGGCTTCCGGAATATTGATAGAAGCGTAATTGGAAATTGTAACTGGTTCCAGATCTTTTCCGATATAGCATGTAAACTGTTCAGAGATATTGTCCAGATAATCCTCACGAATATAGATGTCAAACTTCTTATCGTCTTTCGGCATAATGATAGACATGTCCATGACGAAATACTTATCGAAGTTTGTTGAGAATACGATTTTCTCAGCATTTGATTTCAACAGATGTTTTGCCGACAGAATATTCTGTTGAACGGGGTTTGTCAGTTGCTCCGTTGTGTACACGAATCCACCCTTCAAGTCACCAACCTTTAGGGCACGTGTTCCGTAGCAGATGTGACAGCAGTCTTCATTCAGATTACATGTACATGGAGAACGGAACCACAACTTCTTTCCGAGTTTATCTCTATCGGTTTTCTTGAGAATATGCAGAATGCCATCACCTTTTTGATTATAATAATATCGACCGTCCATCATTTCAAGCATGGTTTCATCGATTTCAATCGGAATAGGATTCTGAGAACCGCAATCCCAGACTGTCGGAGAAATTGTTCCATATGAGAGAATCATCAAATTTCTGTTGAAATATCCAGCAATACCCATGTAGTCTTTGTTCATAATGTCGGGAACACGAGACGCAATCGCACCTGTGTAGAACACCGGAAGCTTGTCATAACCTGCACGGAATCCATTTCCGTTCATGATAACCGGAATGATGTTTCTGCCGTCAGGAATCTGAGAGAAGTTGATGTACAACTCTTCACCTTGCTTCGGTTTCAACACTTTGACATACTTATTACAGAGGAAGAACGGATTTCCTCGCAATGTCATGATGCCTTCCAGTACTTTCCAACGTTTCGCATTTTCTTCAACGATATCAGCAGTCTGCATGTCAGATGGATATTCCGTGTTGTTGATCTCGCGAATCGTCTCATCCTCACGATAGTGATCCAGGAACAGATTCTCTGCTGTGAAGATTGCAACATCCGCTTGAGCAAAATCCTTCAACAGCATCTTCCAATCCAGAGACATCCGGGCCATTTTCTCCTGAATATCCGTGATTGCGACACCGTGTTTCTGTAGTATTCGGACAATCATATCTTGGTAGACCTGACGATCTTTCTGTGACAGAAATCGTCTGAGCAGGAAGTCATCCAGATTGATTTCTTCGATATACGGCATCAGCGGACGTAAGAATGATAACGAGAACAACAGTCTATTCAGCGGAATCACATGCACATCGGTCGTATCATTATTATCAACGGAATGTTTGATTTTAATCGGTGTACGCTGAAGTTTGTCGTTTGTATCGGGATCAATTAGACCCCAACACAACTCGGCAATACCAACTAACCTGTCAAACAAACTATCGAAATGACCTTTGTATCGGTCGATGATAATCGGATCTCCGATCAACTGATGAATTTGTTTTGCCGTTGTGATTTCCTTATCAGTATTTGCGATGTCATTAAGATCTTCGAACAGTGAATACTTGGGATCCACCATCCAATCAAACCGTTCGCCCATATGAGTTCCTCCATTTCTTTTTATGTATCAATATCAGACGGCTGCCATTCAAAGTCAAGCATCATTTGTTTACGTGCTCTCATTGCATCTTTTGACTTACCAACAAGCATATCATATACCTGCATGGTCTTTGCATCAGAAGCATCCAGCTGGAAGATGTGACGTGTCTTTGGATTCATAACAATCTCCTCCAGGACATCCGCATCCGAGGAACCAAGGCCCTTGTATCTGTCTTTGATAACAGGATACTTACGTTCGATCACCTCAAAGAACTTTGCCAACGGAAGACGTGTTCCATCAAACTCAACGAACATACCGTATTCTTGCTGGACATTGATGACATATGAAAGTGCATTCATGAGATTATTGTCCAGGACAATAACCTGGTCCACAAGATCCACTGTAGCATAGATTTGTTGCGCCTTGTGATCAAATCCCAGCTCTGGAAATACTTTACAAGTATCCCGAACCCACTGATCAATGTTTTCGATGAATCTCTCAACGGTACCCCAAACGACGAAGCCATGTGCTACGTACTCCAGCAGATATCTGTTCGCAGATAACTTTGCTGAAACATCACTCAAACGTGTCAGATATTCAAATGCAGATGTGATGAACTTTCTTGCTTTGCATGAGAATTGCATGTTCGGGAAATTCAGAACAATGTTACCAACACTCTTGACACAAACATCGATATACTCCGTCTGTGATGTGACATAAGAGATTTGCTTACCAGATGCCAGCTGATAGAGTGGTGGTTCTGCAATGTAGATCTTTCCTTGTTCAAACAACTGCGGCATGAACTTGAGGAAGAATGCACAGATACCAACACGGATATGATATCCATCAACGTCAGCATCCGTTGCAATAATGATCTTATCAAAGTTCAGCTTTTTAATGTCGAACGATGCACCAACACCGCACCCGAGAACTTTGACAACTTCAAACCATACAGCACTCTTCAAAGCCTCATCAAGTGTCAGATCCCATACATTCAGACTCTTACCTCTGAACTTGAGAATGGCCTGATACTTTGCATCACGTGCTGCATTGATACTTCCGGATGCCGAGTCACCCTCAACGAAGAAGATCTCTTTCGGTTGTGCTGTCTTTACCGAAGAACACGGGAGATAGGCATCGCTCTTACTCCATTGCTTCTTCTTTGTCTCAGATGTCACATTGCGAACACGCTCACCTTCACGGCGAACACGGTTGTTCTGCAGAACGATCTCAACATATTCTGCAAGACGATTCTGGTTCATTTCACACAACGTCTTATATGTTGCATCCGCAATGGCAATCGTCAATGATCTCGGGAAGACAGTGCTCTTCGCCTGTGAGGCAAACATGTGAGCAAAGTCACACTTCGCATTGACAACCACATGCAGATGTGACAAAATGTCTCTCTTCAGAGATTCATCTTCTTCCAGCTTCTTGTTGCGTTTGATCACACGTTCAGACAGATATTTGATCAGACCATTCACAACACCATTGACATGTGATCCATTCTGAGAAGTGTGGATCATATTCATCCAACTCTTACGAATGTCTTCTCCATGGTAATCCGGCGATGAATATACGATAGCAGCTTCCAATGAGAATGAACGCTGGAACTCTTCATCATCAAAGACTTCCTTCAATTCTCCAGACGTCGTAAATGATAGAGCCGATGTCATACGCTGATCTTCAGGGATGAAATCATCAAAGTATGTATTCAACGCCCGATGATTGATCTGGAATTGTTCACCACGAACGGAGTAGAACAGTTTGATGTCTGCTGGTAATGTAAACTTGAAGTCCTCTATCCACTTCACAAGCATATCCACAGGAATCTTGTCATAACCGAGAATCTTCTTGGACGGACGATAAGTCGTGATCAGACCATGATCTTTCTCCTTATAATCCTCCAGCGCTTCTACAGTCAACTTCGAGTCAACATATTCCAGTGTCAGCTTCTTCTTTTCCTGAGGACGAAGTGTTGTGACCTCATAATAGTCACTCATCGCGAGTGCTGCAGTTGTACCAGTTCCATTCTCACCGGCAGTTGTACCGTGAGCTCTTGTCATATTGGAACCAGCCTGGTTTGTCTCATGAACTACCCGGAGCAGCTTCGTCGGAATACCGCGACCATTATCCCGTGTACGAAGCTGCTTATCTGTGATCTCAATATTAATAGTATCTCCAGGAGATTCCGGCTTCAAACATTCATCTCGGTTATTATCGATGATCTCTTTACATAGGTGCAGTACACCCATCTCACCGAGAGCTGCGATATACATTGTTGGACGATGTCGCATCTTTTCGACATCGGAATCAACAATGGTAATCTTATCATCTTTCATTGGACCGTTTTTGATTTTCGGCATTGCTGTATCCTCCTATAGATGGTTTGTAAAAGTTAGTTCAGGCGGTTAGAAGTTATACACCTTCCCTATCCGATTTAATAATATACATACGATGACGACAAATTTGTAAGTTCATGAAATGAACCTTTCTTCACTTGCCGTGTGAAGAATTCCCAACGTATGTTTTCTACGTTTTCCGTTGTCCATGGGTTGTCACAGAAATGTGACGCCTCCAAGAATTCTTTTGCGTGCGGGCTTCGGCCCGCACATATTTTTTTTTATATTTATGAATGTATATCATTATTTTGAATATGAAGGGGTTGGGCCTGAATATTCCAATTTTTCAATGAACCCGTGCATTGAAAGAAGGTGGTACTCAATGGGTGAATATGTAAATCGATTGAAATACAAGTTTATGATTTACAGAGCAAGGAGTGTTTTACATGAAGACAAAACGACATATCGACTGGAAGAATGTAGGATTCGTTGTAAGCTGGTTCGGCGCAATTATATCGATAGCTTACATCATCGCAGATCTGTTCATTGTTCTATTTACAAATAACCATATCATTGATTCATTCGGCATTTGGCCGGGCCTTATTGGTATGCTTTTGATTAGCTGGTACTCCCTGAGAAATGATATGGATATTTCTGAATACATTGATCGGTGGCGCGAGCGCCATAAGTGATACGATGGTGGGGTAAATCCCCACCATCGATCAAACGGTTCTGTAACTTTATACACTTAAGGAGGTATGAAATATGCGTATTGTTGGTCTATATGATATCGATCAAGATATCAGGGTTAACAATCTGAAGGAAGTCACATCGGCCGTCATGTTTTCAACGCCGAATCAATATAACCCGAATGGTCTTTTTTCCGAAGAAATCTTTGGTCAGACTGAAGAAGAGCAGAAGTATCGCTGCGGTTATATCAAACTTCCGATTCATGTGTTCAATCCTGATGTTGCCAAAAACATCATCACCAGGTCAGGTGGTATCATCCGTAAGTTGGCATATGGTGAAATCAGATGCAATCTGATTGATGGAAAACTGATTGAAGCTGAAGACGGCAAATACAGCGGGTTCCGTGATCTATACAATATCTGGGAAGAAATCGACATTAAGAAAAATCTAAATACACGTAATGATGCGTCCCTCGATATTTTGATCAAGTGTCCAAGACGGTTGTTGTTTGTTGACAAAGTTCTTGTGCTACCACCGGCATTTCGTCCAAGTGGTATGAAGAATGGTAAGCAGGTAAAGTCCGAGCTGAATTCTTTGTACATGAAACTGCTTGGATTCAAGAGTGTTACATCACACACAACGGCATCAGTTCATCGTGTCAACAACCAAATTCAAGATACGTTGATCGAACTATACTCTTACATCAACAAATTTGTTGGCACAAAGAATGGTTACTTCCAGAAGAATCTGTTGGCAAAGAATACTGTTGGAACTGTCAGAAATGTTATATCAGCTCCATCATACAGATCCAATACTCCAGAGGTTGGTATTTTTCGTACAGGTTATCCGCTGATGACAATCGTCTCTGCATTCCAACCATTTGTGAAATTCCACATGAAGCAATTTTTGTCATATGATAACATCGTATCCATTCATCCAAATCCGGATGAAGTAAACCGCACTGATATCGAAAATATCTACGATGACAAGATGATCTCGGATCTGATTCAGATCTTCATGAGAAACCCTGGATCCAGATTCCGCATCCTATATCTGGATCCGGAAAATAAGAAACCGATTATTTTCAGTGCATTAAACATGAAAACGAATGAGACAATCTCACGTCCACTAACGTTGACGGATGTGATCTATCTATGTGGATATCGTTCTACAGTCGCTGCTGACAGACATATGTACACAGTTCGTTATCCGATCGGTCACCATCTTGGTGCATTTTTCTCTAAGATTCATGTGTTATCAACAAACACCACAATTCCAGTGCAGTTTCAGGGTGAAGTGTATCGGACATATCCTGACATCAATCCCGAAGCATCACATATGAAAGTTTCCACGTCATTTGTTGATGTCATCAATATGGCAAATTCTCGTCTACAGAACATTGGTGGTGACTATGACGGTGATACTGTCAAGAGCACAGGTATCTGGTCCGAAGAAGCAAATGCACAAGCTGAGAAGCTGATGTATTCAAAAGCATATTGCGTAAAACCAAATATGGATGCAGCATTTCCGATTGAAATTGAATGTTTGAATGGTCTATACGGTCTGACAAAAATGGAATGATACCATAATAAGATCAGAAGCAAATGACATTTAAGTATGGATGGAAACATTCAAATTATTTTTTTTGAAAGGAGATGCTGAAATGAGTTCTTCAATGTTTGATGCAATTGGAATAATGAATAACAGTTGCCCATTCGAAAGTCTGGATTCCTCAGCATACGGTGTTGAACCTCAGCAGACGAGTAATTGGACTGATGAACCATACAGCCCGAATACATTCATGGAAAGATTCCATGAGTTTTCCGCAATACCACAGTATATTCCGATGGACGGATTCATCAACCCGTTTGTCGGTGGTCTGTGGAACACACCGACAACGACACTGGATGTCACCTACAACCAGGAAATGTTCGGTCCTGAAAAGATCGATCCGAACCGTATATTCTCGTCTGACATCGCTTCTCTGAAAACACTTGCTGCTGATCAGGCCAAATTGATCAAAGTCTTTGAAAGAAAAGCCATGGAGATGTACACTGACAAAGGTGCTTACGGACTGAACGAAGATGCGATTGCTGCCATGCAAGCTGCAACCAGTGCTAGAAGTGCAATGCTTTCTATTATAAAGGAGCAGGCGGCTATCAAGAAGAACATCACCGAGCTTCGCATCAAACAACAACAAACTGTTGCTGGTGGTGGTCCTGCAACGGCAACACCTGGAAGAAGTGCATCCGCATTCGATGTTGGAAAGTCAATCGTGGATAATATCTTTAACATGCCAAATCCCTCGAGTGTCCCGTCACCGCCGCTCTCTCAATACCCAGAAACGAGTATTGCTGATGCTTCCAATATGCTGGAAAATGTCGTATCAGTTGACGAAGTCCCTGAAACCGTCAAATTTGAAAAGGACAATCCGAAAATTCATGTCATGATTGGTGATGATCCCAACGACAGAGAATACGTTACGCTCAATGGAAATAATGAGATAATGCCGGATTATCCACCACCAAACGCCGCAATCAAAGAAGTTGATCTTGAGTCGAAAGTTGCTCTAGATGAGCTTGAAAACAAGTATCCGGTCATCTACAAATCTGAGATTAATACAGATACCGATTCGGTAAATGATTCAGTGTGATTGTGTGGGGGCTTCGGCCCCCACATACCCAATTTCGCCGGTTTAATCGAGCTTCACACAAAAAGATAATTGTGAGGTTTAACCACATGATTTGCGATTCATCATGCCCGTTTTATCTCATAAGGAACCAAACCAAAAATCTATAGAAAAGGAGAGTATATCCAATGATTGAGACGAAGTTTGGTCTGAAGTACCCATTTCCGCATACGCTCGTGCACATTGTGGACAATTCTTCGTATACTGGTGATCTCCCGGTCGTCATTGCTGATGAACCGTCTATGTACGGCGCGATCGTCGTAACAGGTCTCCCGATGGGTGAAGACAGACGCGTGATCGATGTCAAGCGTTCGGATGTTCTGAACGTTGCGTACGGCCTGAGAGCTCTGAGCTCTGGCGACATCAAGAAGTTCGGTCAGTCAGCGACTTATCCGGTATCATTGATCAGCCAGGGTGGCCCTGTAAAGCTTCTGCGTGTGACACCGGATGATGCAACCTATGCTTATTCTATCATCACCATTGAATGGCGTAAAGATAGCACTGATAACATGATCCACGTCCGCTACAACACAGATCGCTTTGCACAGGATCGTGCACTGGCGAACTATGCGAACCGTGATCGGCTGTATGCTGCAATTGTCAAGTCGTATGCGAATGCTTCATCCGATCCGCCTTCCACCGATCCGAATGGTGAAAGATGGAAGAAGCGTGCATTCATCGTCAATATCTCTGCTGGCCGCGGTGCAGTCTACAACAAGTTTGCAACTGTCATCGATAAGACCAATCAGGGCAAGAACCCGCCGAACGTTCGTTACATGTTCTCTACGATCGATACAACGACCGATGCGACAATCGAACAGTTCTCGGCTTCTCTGATCAACTCTGAGAATGCTTCTCGTCCGGACGCAATCGAATCTGTTAACGTACAGATTAAGCGCCGTGTTGAAGGTTCCTCGATTGTTGTTCCATATGTGAACGAGCCTGCAATCGAAGAGCTCTACAACGACTACCGTCAGCACCTCAGTGAGATGATCGAGGAAGGTGTGACAATTCCGAACAACAGAGTCATGACACCGGACTACATTAACAAGGTCAACATCATGCTCAACATCAATACATTTGATGTGATCTTCGGTAATTACATCTACAACGGTACTGATGACGGCTATAAGCTGCCATTCTTCCAGGTCGACATGAGATCTTCTGATATCGAGGAGCTCCCGCAGACCAACAGAATTTATGTTCTGAAGACGGAAGACGATGAGTCTCTGACTCCTGAGCAGGCTAAGGCCAAGGCATATCAGACGATCAACAAGCAACTGCTTGAGACATCCACCGCAGGTATTACCGACGAAGGCGATACTGTTCATCTCGGTGATGTCTATCTGTATTCCGGCCTTGCAAGCAACATGAACCCGTACTTCTACGTCGTTGCTTCTGTGAACCAGTATACGGGCGCTGTGTCAACGATCAAGATGAACTCCCTCACGAGCTTGTCTGGCCTGATCACCTACGATTCGCAGACAAAATCGTGGCCGGATGATGGCTCAACAACCAATGCGAGTACATCAACTTCTACGATCGCAACGATCTTTGTTCCGTCGACAAATGCACCGACTGAATTCGGTACGCTGCTTCGTAAGGCTCTCAGAGACGGCAAGGTCAACCCTGGTGAAACCGTCGCTGTTATGCAAGTTGATGAGGGCGGCATCCAGACCGGCGACTTCGACATCTTCTATGTTTCGAATAATCCGATCTCTGCGGCAAGCATCACTACTGGTATCAAGGATCTTGCAAAGCAGTCTGATGACATCTGGGCTACCTACTGGACATTCTATGTCTGGAAGTATCCGAAGAATGATCTCTATGCATATCTTAACTGGGCACCGCCTTCTGCCGGTTCCGGTAATGTGATTGCAACTGAGGCAACTGACTTCGCATGGCTGCAGCCGGGTGCTACTGTCATTCTGAAGGACAATGACTTCAATAATGCAGTACGTGTCAACAACTACGACATCACTTCTGACAATGTCGGAACAACCGGTCGTACTGCAGTTGTTGGTAACAAGACTGCGATCGGCAAGCCTCCTGTCATGATTCTCGACAGTGAAAAGTCTGATCTGATGGGAACTGAGTATGACATCATCACTCTTGATGAGTCTGCTATCGCTGGTTACAAGTTCGATACTGATAATCAGGTATTCAACCTCAATACTGCTAAGACAATTGTCTTCGGCCCTGTTACAACAACTGGCTCCGGAGCTAATGTTCATAAGAAGCAGGACATCAGCATCAAGAACAGCAATAACCAGGAAATCGGCAAGTATCAGGTCAATGTTCCGGAAGCTGACTACCCGAATGGTGCAACAATCGGCCTCGCATACGTTTCTTCAAACGGTGCTGAAACTGTGTTCACCACCACCGCAGGTAGCAACGTCCTCACAGCAGTTGTTCCTGGCGGTGTTCATGACAGCTTCACATATGAGGATGCTACTTCCGATGGTACCAACGGCTATCTGGATGGTATCACGCTCACACTCGATGCTGGTGATGACATCATTCCTCAGACGGGTGGACAGTTCAGATTCGTTCTGATCGGTAACGGCGCAGATGTGTACTCCAACACGACTGCAAAGTACACCGCTCACAACAAGCAGGCTGGTGAAACGAATCCTCATGAGCTCGGTCTGTATGAACTCAATGCTTCAACGCATGTGTACAGCCTGACTGCAGATGAAACCTTCACTGCTGGCAAGACATACTATGACAAGGGTACCGGTTCTTCCGGTGAACCGCTTGCAAAGGTTGTCCATAAGCCGGTTCCTGTTACGCTTGCATCTGGTGCTGCTTTGACACTCTGCATCAAGGCGCACAGCCTCGTTCCTGCACAGGATGAGACTGCGACACCGGAAAGCATTGATCGTTATATCATCTCTTCAACTCAGGGTTCCTTCTGGAGAATCACCAAGGAAGAGTACATCCAAGTTCCGGCAAACTACTACTCCGCTGTATACGGCACCAATGAGATGACTTCAAAGGGTGGCGGTATTAAGCTGGAAGATGGTAGCACCGGCTTCTTCGATGACAAGAGTTTGTCAGATGTCGAGTTCAAGTGGCTCTACTCTGCACTGCTTGTCAAGGCATACAGAGGCGAGATTGATCCTCGTATTCTTTCACCGAACCGTGTGCCTGCAAAGTATCTCTTTGACGGCGGTACAAACACCATCGTTGGACAGACAATTCTGCCATATCTGACATACAGCGTTCAGGATAAGATCCAGGCTTCCACCATCTTCACTGAGGATGAAAAGGAATCCGTCATGTATGATCAGTCCTTGACTGCAAACCTGAGAGCTGATGACGATATCGACGTCAAGCAGGCGATGTATGATCTGATGATTCACCGCATCTATCAGGGTATTCCGGAAGACCATCGTCCGATCGGTCCTGGCTCCGGTCTGTCTCTGCACCTGGATGCTGGTGTCACAGATGCTGTCACAGCAAAGCTCATTAACACCTCTTTCGAGAAGCGTTTCGACAACCCGAACGCATCTTGGGATATCGGTGGCTATGTATCTTCTGCAGATGGTATCGCATACACCTATGCAAAGCGTCTGGTTGACTATCTGATTGGTCACTGCAAGTCCACATCTGTCAACAAGCCGTTCACTGGCAAGTACACCACAATTCGTTCCGACGAGTTCGTGTCTTACTTCCCGGATATCGATGCAACCGACTGGGATCTCCGCGAGCTGCTCTACAACTCCGGTGGTAATGCATGGGTTATCGATGTCAACGGCAACCTCACTCGTCGTTCTCAGAGAACACTGTATCGTGAGTCCTCGACTTCCGATCTGCTCCAGGAATCCAATATGCGTACGCTGTCACAGCTCGTATATCTCCTGCAGAACAAGCTGGATGAAAAGCTGTTTGAGTATGACGACGACGCTGTTCTCAAGACGATTCAGGACGAAGTCACCACCATGTTCGGTAACTGGGTCGGCAACCTCGTTTCTACACTCACCTTCGAGTTCAAGCGTGACATCAACATCGATGGCGGTGACATTGTCATCTGTATCGTGAACGTCACATTCCGCGGCCTCATCCTCCGTGTTCCGATCATCGTCAACGTCAACAGACGTACGGAATCTTAATTTTTTAAGAAAGGAGAGAAATAGCTATGGCAATTAGTCTGCAAACTGGTCTCCGTGAATACAACGGCGACTTGAGACAATACACTGGTATGCTCGGCGGACTGACTCCGGATATTCACACACTCCGGAGTCTCAACCCCGAGACAACAAACCGTGTTATCTGTGTTATGTATCGCGGACCGTATTTCCTGATGCACTACTTCGGTGGTGATGGAAATGATGCGTATACGAACCGTGAGTTCGCAACGTATAAGAAGGTCATCGAATACTACAACACGGGTATTCAGTGCCAGTTCGGCGATCACTCGCTTGCATCACAACCGCTTCAGGGTGGTTTCGCTGCAAGAAGTATCAACATTCCGACAGTGCAGAATACCAACAATTCTCAGTCAATTCAGATCACAGTTCCTGAACTTGTCGGCCGTCCAATCGCCAACTTCCACAACATGTGGATTGATGGTATCTCTGATGAGATCACCGGTTTGACACACTATCAGGGTCTTGTGGCTGGTAGCATTGATGAGAACAATGTTGCACGTCGTATCTTCCTGCCACCGACAGGTGTCGCATTCGACGCAGCACTCGAACCGTCTCCTGCATGGGAAGTTGCAGAATTCCTCGTCATTGCACTGGATCGTTCTGGTGCACGTGTTGAGGCTGCTGCAATGGCTCTCGGCTGCATCCCGCAGAACAAGATCGGTTACGAGATCTTCAACTCTAACCCAACTGGTGGTTCACAGATTCAGAGTGTTACTCTGTCCTTCAGCTGCCAATTCATCCAGTCGGCATATGTCAACGACCTCGCATCCAGATACGTTCAGCAGTTCGCCATCTTCGGCAACTCGCTCAACCTCAACCCGGGTGCTGGCGATGCATTCTTCACCGACGCCAACTCGACCAAAATCGATACTGCTATGTTCAATGGTGGAAATCGCCCGAACCTCGATGCAGTTCAGTCTGCTGTCGGCAATGCTCCGATCTTCCAGGCACAGGGTCAGGCAGTGCGTCGCGATCAGATGGCATCTCACACGCTGTCTGCAAGCGATCACTCCAAGATCTATACCGATGCAAATGGAACCTCTACGGATATCACAAATCCGTATGCAGCACCTCCTGCATGGGATCAACGCTAAGAAAAAAGAATTGGTGGGGGCAAACGCCCCCACCAATCTCTTTATGTCAATATAAAGATTTCATATATGTCGAATAAAGCATAGCATAGCTTAATTGCGACATATGAAACATCGGATTCATCGAAGAACGCCAATCCAACCTGTTCCAGTTTCTTGTCGGTTTTTGTTGCCATCTTCTTATTCAGAATCACACCACGTTCCATGATTGTCGGTTCCTTTGCTCTAGCAACCACTTCACGCCCATAATATTTGTAATTCGCATTGATTGCAAGTCTGATCAGCTCAGGACGGTTGATTGTATCGAGATTGGAAACATCATATCCCAAAGTTTCAAGTTCTTTTAGCGTGTCATCGCTCTTGATATTGATGTAGTACTTGTAGTTCTTTGGTGTATGAGATTCCACAATCTCACGTACATTTAGACTCGGTTTAGACATCAAATTCATCTCCTTGTGGGCAATCATAATCCGAATTGCCAATAATATAGATTTTGGTAAAAATGTTTACATACGATTCCAGTGTTACAGCTTGAATCATACCCGGATAAATCGTATCATACAGTCGTTCATATAGGAATGAATCATCTTGGTTGACGGCAGTAGATTCATAGAAAGGATACTCTTTCGCACGATCTGCTTTTGCTTCCAGCCAATAATCATCGTCACATCCGCCGGCATCTGCAGTCAATGCATCTTTGATATATACGAAATCCAAGCTTTCAACAAGTTTTGCGATATGCTCAAAGATTTGTATATCTCCTCTGAGTGCAGCAGCACCGAGTGTCATCACGCCGGATAGATCAATCGCAACATTTGTCACGATTGTATTCATGATGTCCTGGGTTGTAACAACGTTGTGGATCGTCTTATCATCTCGGGAACCAAACTTCCACATCGTCAATTCATATATTCCCATATTTTGAACTGGACGTCTGTATTCTTCTGTCATATCAGACATACTAACATGTGCAAGTTTTGGATCAATGCCATGTTGTAACATAAACAATCGCATCATATTAGGATCTTCAGTCCAGACATATACGGGCTTTGTTCGAATTGTGATATTCAATGGATACAGATTAAATCCATAGACCATAAATTCACCTCATTTCGTGAATTGCAATTTTCGCCAAATATGATAGTAGCTTCAGATTTGATGATCTGAATTCACCAGTATGTCCAAATGGAATATAATAGTAATCTGGAAGTTGATTCATCAGATATCGTTTCTGGAATTTCCTCAGATATGGAATCAGCCCATCGTCATAGTTCTCCATCATTTCGAAGATCCGTAATATATGAAGATTCAAGCCCATGGTGTGCTGTTGAAGCATGTCTTTCGGGATACCTTTATAATCGATCGTTCCATCGACATAGAACATCTCGACTTTACCATATCGGATGTATGAGTTCCATGTGTGTTTGTGTACAAACTGGACGCCGTTGATCTTATCTTTTATTGACTTCTTTTTGATAAACATCAACGCGTCTGAATGCAAAGTAATGATATCTTCTTCTGATAATTGATTTTCTTCAATGAATTCTTTTCTTGTCTGAAGTACACCATTGATCATATTGTCAGAGAACTCTTTGTCTTTGCGTTGGATCAAACCAACTTCTTTGGTTCGGATATTCTTTGGCATACGTTCAAGTTCATCAAGGAGATCATCGTCTAGAAGATGAAATCGTCTACTAACTGACAACGAAGCCTGCTGCATATCGTATTCAACAATTTCTTTGTTGAAACAAAATTCAATATCCTGATTATACCACAGCGTTTTTCCGAACATCGGATTTTCGCATTTTTCTCGATTAAAATTAATCATTGTTTAAACACCCCTTATAATTTCAATACGGAACACCTGGTGGATATCATTTGAATGATATATGTTTCTGTTTGAAATAATAACATGATAAAGGAGAAAGTAATATGAGTGACAAGTTCGTAGATCCGATCGACGCTCTGATTTCTCGTCGTGAAGGAAACATTGTTACACCTGAGGAACCCACTCCTCTCTCAGAACCTGAAGCAGAAACCGTCACCGAAGCGCCGGAAGCTGCTACTGAAGGTGAAGATGAATATGGCACAAATGATCTCGCACTTGAGATGGCTGAAGAAGAGCGTATGGAAGCAGAACTGCGTCAGCAACAATATGAGGCATTGCTCGCTCAGAAGAAGAATGCTTCAAAGAGTGTGATCATGCCGCCGCAACCGCATGACCGTGAAGCACAAGCTCAGGACATTGCCTTCCAGGGCAATAACATGATGATCGTTACCAACATGATCAACAAAGTCCTTCAGAAAAATCATATCACATCTGGTGAAATTCCGGTCGCGACAGATGAAGACCCTGATTTCAGAATGCATGTCATGGGCGAACTGATGTCGGAGTACTATTACTGCGGTGATGAACCGTCTCAGAATTTCGAGGATATTGTTCTGAAGAGCTGGCGTCACACTGCTCCGGATACAAGTAATGACACTGCTACACAGGCTGCAACTGAAGTTACTCAGGAAGAAGAACCGGCCAATCCGAAGGATCAACCGGCAACAATCAATATCAACGTTGAAAGTGGCACTCCTGTAACGGTTAATGTTGATGAAAATGTCGTCAATGAAATGACACATACCAATCGTGTTGACATCTATGTGACTGAGGTGACACGTGAAGAACTGCAAGGTTCTCGTATCGTGAATAACTCACAACGTGATGGTATCATCACTCCGTTCAAGTCTGATGTATTCGATACGCCGTTGACACTTCCGCTGTCCGCATACAGACTCGTGTTGAAACCGCTGAACTACTACGAGTTCATTCAGCTCGGTTCGTCTCCTGCATCTGGAAGTCGTGTTGATGCTGATAAGAAGCAGTGGAGCATCATCTATGATCACATTTCCAATGTTTCTATCGGTGACTTCAAAGACTTCGAAGACTTCATGAAGAAGACGAAGTATATGGACCGTGAACTGCTGATGTGGGGTATCCTGATTGCATCTTCTGAGGAAGAGGAAACCATCACGATCAAGTGTGGTAACCCGAAGTGTGAAAAGAGACATCAGATCAAGTACAATCCACGTACACTGATTCACGTTAACGATGAGCTGATCGGTAAGTATGAATGGGAAAAGACCGGTGCTGTCGCTCCTGGAACGGCTGCAGTTGAGCACTTCAATAAGCTCAATTCCCCGATTCGTCGTTATAAGCTTCCGAACACCGGATACATCGTTGAGATCGATGACCGTCCGTCAGCATATGATTTCATCAACAGACGTTATCCGCTGATGGATCGGTTGCGTGAGAGATTCATGCCTGAAGATCGTGACATGTTCAACGGTGAAGAAGAGATTGATGATTATCTCAACAACAATCCGGAATATTCTTACCTGCTTGCACACGCGATGTTCGTTACCGCAATCTCCAAGATTGTCGACGGCATTGAATATCGCTATGACAACTGGGATGATATTGAGAAGATCATTACAACATCCCTCGACATGAGAGATGCTGCAATCCTCCTCCAACTGGTTAACAAGCTTGCTGCTGAAAACATCTCTCCGATGGACTTCTATCTGGAGAACTTCAAGTGCGATGCTTGTGGTCGTGAAGAGAAGCGTATTCCGATTCCGGATATCGGTGGAACACTGATTTTCCAGCTTTCTCGGAGGCTGTCATCTACCGAAATAAACTTGACAGAGATGGAGTCGATCTGATCGAGTTGGGAGACCTCTTCAATAGATGTCTCCCAATTGATATGCTCTTACGAATGCCTCGTAAATTCGTAAACCGTCTTCGAGAAATCCGAAAGCTTCAGAAGAAGCAAGAACATCAACAGCAACAACAACAATTGGCAGCTGCAAGTAGCAACGGACCTTCGAATCCGATTGCACAAGCACGCCAAGCATTTGATAGCACGGCAATTGATGAGATGGTTGATGAACTTTCTTAATGGGTAATCCTATTTGAAAGGAAATACAATTATGATACAATCATCTTCAATCTCAGTTCAATCGACGATCATTCGATTGAATGACTTCATTTTTGTTCATATACAAAGAAACGGCTTTCCTTACGTAGTGGACAATTATTGCCCACTACGTGAGAAATACTATAATGAGAAAAACAAAAACAGACAACAAGAAAACATACCGGAAGGAGAGTTCTGATGTTCAAACTACCGCAGGGAATGGTCAATGAGATCAATTCCAAACGATCAAAGATTCATACGTATCTCGTGGCACAATGCCAGGGATACATTGAAGCTGCAGGTCTGATCAATGGTAAACACATAATTCTTTCCCGTGATGATTATGTGCAATACTATAAGAATTTCACATGGGACATCGAATTGAAATCAAACCCGCTCGATGCTTTCATTCCTGTCCCAGAGAGAATTCCGATCAGAATCAATGAAACTGACAAAAAGCGTACAAGAGAATTCATTGTGAACCGCGATGAGCTTCCGGATTATGAACGCATCGCAAAGCGTGTCACAATGGATGAACTTCGAAACACGCTGAACCCAACACATCCAGTCATCATGGCACTTGATCAGAACAAGGTGACACTCGCGGATGTTGTTGATGATATCTACATCTATTTCTGTCTATTCAAATACATCGACGAGATTACAACATGTCGGCTCCAGATGTTCTCGAACATGACTCCTGCTATTGAGTACGTTGTAAACAACATCACGATCAATGATATCCGAACATTCTTGTCACGCAACAAGATTGATCCGGATAAAGTTGAAAAGTACGATGCCGGAATGTTCTTTGAGCAGGACTACAATGGCGTTTGCAAATTCTACATGTCAGATGAAAGCCCTTGTAATATCGATGTTGATAATCTCATCAATCGATTGATCACGAATATTGTTTTAAAAACTGACATATACATCATTTTGGCGATATACCTCGTCTTGTCATTTGCAATCTCAGATTTCAAACGCGGTATAGAATCCGAATGTACAAAATATGTATGTGAGGTACTATCAGTTATCTGATAAGACAATTTCGTGAAAGGTGGTCTACAGCTATGCCCAGACAAATCATGAACAATGCCGCTGATATTGAACGGCGTTGTGCGGAAGTAAACCCGTTATCATTGACTGGTATGTCCGCACTCGGTTTTCCGGAAAAGATATCAACGACACGTGGCGGAATGATGGTAAAACATACATCCCAACGTGTCGTTGTCCGGAATCCTGAATTCCCGATGATGTTTACCGGTGCTGAAAATGAATTCGGTAAACGTTCATCTTGGGACGTCCGTGCAACAGCGGATTATAAACTCATGAAGAAATTCGTGAAGTTTAAAGATTCCCCATATTCTCCGATTGCGTATATCTTCAAGAATCTGGAGACTGGGAAATACTTGTGCAAGATTTACAAGCCAGCTGTCAATCTTGTTGAACGATATGGTTTTCGGATGAAGGACAACATCCGTGGAATCAAAGAAGGTGATGTGCTTCCGAAGGGTTCTTCGATTGCACAGTCGTCTTCATATGTCGATGACAACTATTGCGCTGGATGCAATATCCGTATGGCATATGCTGTACATCCTGATCTGACCGAAGACTCTCTTGTGATATCAGAAGACGCTGCCAAGGCTTTGGAATATGACATGGTCGACATCGTAACCGTCAATGTATCCAAGAAGTCATATCTGTTAAACCGATACGGCAAGAACGGTGAATACAAGCCTTTCCCCGATATTGGTGAGGACGTTCAGAATGACGTGCTGTGTTCGATTCGTGAGAATTCTTATGTTTCGACATTTGCTGAAGCATCGATTCCACATGTGAACGATACAAAGTATTTCTCACATGGTACTGTTGTGGACATCGATATCTTTACAAACGTTGAGGTGGAGGATGCACAGTTCAATCGATATCTAACACAAATTCGTCAGTGGTATACGGATATCTTCTCTTACATTTCGACGATCATTACGGACCCGAACCAAGATGATACATCTCTGCTGGATATTTATCATCAGGCTGAAAAGTATCTGAACGGTTCAGCATGGGTTACAAAGGAATACATCGTCGATACCATCATCAAGTTCACAATGTTACAACCTATGCGCATCGCAGTTGGTCAGAAGGTGGTTGGACGTTACGGAAACAAGTCCGTTATTTCGAAAATCATTCCGACTGATGAAATGCCAAAGACTGACGATGGCCGCCCGATTCACATGTTGGCAAATGCTTTGGCAGTGCCGAACAGAATCATTGCATTTGCTACATATGAAGGATCCATGACATTCATGCAGGATCGTATGTATCAACACATCCAACATCTGTGGAAAGAGAAACTCGCAACGAAAGACGAAATTATGACGTGTGTATGCGATTTCGTTTCAATCTTTGCACCGGATGAAGGATCTGAAATTATGCGCGTGTACAAGGAAATGCCGAACACCGTGTTCCAGGATATTATGGATCACGGAATCTTCATTCAGATTGAACCGTTCAACAAAGTATGTGTGCGCGACGCGTTGCTTGAAGCATACGATAAATATCCTGATATCATGAAGCCGTATAAGATCTTTACGAAGCTCCATCATCGTTGGGTAAAGATCGATGGTGAATATCCTGTTGGATTCCAGTACACATGGGTCTTGAAACAAGAACCGTCAAAAGCGCTGTCTGCCATTTCCACAGGAAGAACGACATTGTACGATCAGCCTGTTAAGACGCATCAGTTCACAAAGAATCTGAGACACTATTCCGACAATCCGGTGAAGTATGGTGAATACGATAGCCTAAACTTCCTGGCGGGTGTTGGTGTCAAAGAGTTCTCGAAGCTGACGACATATTATCGTGGTTCCCAGTACATGGAGAATTCGATGCTGATGTCCCAGCTGAATGATATGGGTCTTGATCTGACCAAGTACAACCAGTTCCCACAACTTGATAATCTGAAGAACACACTCAAATTCATGGGCATCAAGTTGAAACCTGACATCTTTAACTATTCTACGATTGGATTCATTGATGAGATTCATAAAGTCTTGATCAACAACGTGGAAGTCGAAGTTTCTATTCCTGAACTACGCTTCCATCTGATTATGTTCTCATACTTCATGCAGTATCAGAAAACACATCAGTTTGTTGATATGACTGAATTCTTCTCAATGATTGATGAAACCGATCTATTCCAAGGATGTAAACGTGAATATGTTGAGTCCATGTATGAGAAGTTCACACGCATCTTACCAATTCTGCAACAACTCAAGCAATATGCCTAATCAGGCTCGGATAAACAGAATTTGTATACGGGGGCCACGTGGCCCCCGTGTATATTATTTTTTTTTCGTAATATTATATACGGACAGATCATATAACAATCTCGACAGAAAGGAGCTTTGTTATGAGCGATATCCGACGAATCGGAAATCGGTACTATGATTTTGGTACAAGAAACAAATCGTTCTTGTTAACCGCACAAGAGTTGAAAGTTCTCGGTATCAAGAACTGGTATTTCATGCTAGAAGTAAAACATCCGGAACTCGGTGTTCAAGATATTGATGCATATGATGAAAATATTTCACAAGAAGACATTGCCCGTGTCTGTATTGAATGTAAACAGAACCCTTGGTATTTCTTCCGAGAAGTTGCGAAAGTTCCTGTTCGTGGTGCTGGTAAACTACCACCAATTCTATCACGTGCATCGCTAGCACTCATATGGTGTTTCATCCATAGTATCGATGTCATCTTATGTCAGCCTCGTCAGACGCATAAGTCTACCTGGTGTACACTATTACTCGAGTACATGTTTGTATTTGAATATCAAAATATCGAAATTCCAATGATGCATATTCGACAAGACCGTTGCTTGGAATCTGCTGAAATGTTGCGTGATTATATTTGTGCACTACCACCATATATGAATCCATGGTATGGTCGACAGAAGCTTCCTGGAACAAAGTCTTTGAAATATGATGAACACGGTACATCCATCACAATCCTATCTCAAGCAGACTCTGTTGTCAAAGCGAAGGACAAGATGCGTGGTTTCACTGTATTTGCAGCAATGCTTGAAGAGTGGGAGTACATTCCGTATCAAGCATCCGTTATGGAAGGTGCGATGCCTGCTATCATCTCTGGACGTGAAATCGCGGCGAAGACAGGTGGACGTACATGTGTTATGCTGCTTTCGACTCCTGGTGACTTGGAAACAGAAACTGGTAGAACGGCACAGCACATGATCGATATGACACCAGTATTCTCAGAACAATTGTATGACTTCACGGAGCAGGAGCTCAAAGAGTATTTTGCAGGTATGCATACAATTGATGAGAATGGTAATCCACAACCTGTTACGTCACTCTACATTGAATTCAATTACAAGCAATTACGAAAAGACGAAGCTTGGTTAAGAGCACAATATAATGAAGCAGTGCGTCTTGATAAACTGGATGAGTATCGTCGAGGTGTTCTTCTTCAGAGATACCGTGGTTCGAAGTCAGTACTGTTCCGTCAGGAAGATATTGACTACATTGTTCAGAATGTCAGAGAACCAGACTACGATATCTTTCTGCTGAAGAAGGTTCATCTATATGTCTATAAACATGATATCCTGATTCCGGACATCAACTCATCTACACCGTATTTCGACACAACAATCCCATATCTGATTGGTATTGACGTTGCTGCCGGTGGTAATGGAGACAATACAGCGATTTGCATCGTTCATCCATATACAATGCAGGTTGTCGGTGAGCTAATCTCCCCATTCATCGGACCAACTGATCTGATGCGGATTATTCTAGAGATTGCAAAGTTGTGCCCAAAGGGTATCTTCTGTGTTGAAACAAATTCTATCGGTAAGGCAATCGTCGATCTAATCCAGGAAACCCAGATTGAATATAGATTCTATCATGATCCGAGATTGGATATTTCTAAGAACGCAATCATGAAGGAAACTCCAGAAGAAGTTATGAAGCGTCGTTCAAAAGAAAAAGGATATATCGGCACATATGTCACACCGTCTGTCAGAACCAGCATGTTCGATCTGTTGAAGGTTCATGTGAAGGACTATAGACATTTACTAACATCGAAGTATTTGTCCAAGGATATCACGAATCTTGTACGCTCAAAGACTGGTAAGATTGAGGCTGCAGAGGGTTTCCATGATGACATGGTCATGGCATACAATCATGCTATCTTTGTTTGGTACTATGGTGATCATATTGAGCGTTTTGGAATCATTAAAGAAAAAAGTACATTCCAAGGTGCGACAGCTGCTATTGAGAAATACGTGGATGACATCACTGAAGCTGTTGTAAACAACATGGTCCTTCCAGATGTACCTGCACCATATGAAGAGCAGCTCCTACATGACACGATCTCACAAGATCCGATGGGATATTTCAGAGAACACGGTGTTGATGAATATGGTTATTCTCCAATGGACTATAACAAACAATATCGTACTCAACAGGAACGTGCACCAGTCTCATTGACTGCTCAGGAAGGATTCTCTCCATCGTGGTTTGTAGATATTAATGGTTCATTCTAAAAAAAAAATAATTCTGAGTAGGGGTGCTTTTCGGCAATCAAAGACACAGTGTGGGGCCGAAGCCCCACACTGTATATATGAAATCCGGGGTGCCGAATGGTGTATTATGCGCGTATGTTTAGGAGGAACATCACACATGGCGTTAAAGCGGAGGCCGCCGCGCCCGCACGCGGCACAGGGAGGCACGTACTCCCTGAACGAGAGAGGTGTCAACATAGTTGACCAGAACACCCCGGATTATTAAACCGTTAAAGAAGAATTTGATTGGTGGGGCGAAAGCCCCACCGCACAAACCGAAAGGAATCTTGAAAATGACTCTTGAAAAGCCAGAAGGACGGGAGAGCAATCCATGTGGAATGAGTCATATCCTCCAATGGATCTCACGGTGAGCTCAATACCAGTGATTCCATTGGAAGATGAAGGTGGTGGCCTACACCTGTACCCTCATTCCTGCAGGGATTATCATTATGTATTTGCTTTCATGAATGTATAGCAGGGAACCGTTTCATATCACGTTTTGCTCCAGGATAATATGGAATCAAGATACGACGTTTTTGTCCCCATCGTGTTAACATTCTGGCCTGTTTAACAACATCACATACGTCGATGTAGTATGTCTCTTTACCACGGTCGCGAAGACGTCCGAAGATCTGTTCACCGATGATCGAAGAAGAGTATTGGTCAAAGTTGACAACCACCCCTAGATTCGATACATCAACACCAGTTCCCATGGAAAGAGATGTTGATAGAATGAAATCAGATTCCATCGCTTCGCGACGTTGAGACAATGGCATTGAACCATCGACTGCAGAATACGAATACTGCTTGAAGAAAGGATCTTGATCCATTGCTTTCACGACTTGTTCAATGATCGATAACAATGGTACCAACAGTAGAATCTTTCCATCATAATCAATGATCGATTTCGCACGCTTCAACATTGTGATGATGTTTTTGATAAACGGAACACCATTATGGTATGTCATCAACATGTTGTAGTATGATGAACGGATCAAACCTTTGGAGCCGTATTTGAAACATGCTTCACATAATTTATTGGATGGGTAGTAGTAGATGTCCTGAAGATAGACATTCACGTACTCTTTCTGATATTCTTCATATGCAGCATTACCAACAAACCGTTTGGCATCTCCAAGAGCACGGTTCAGGATCCTGTCTTCATCTGCTGATGAACGTCCGAGTGTTGCTGACATGTACCAGTTGTGTTTGATGTTACACAATGCATCGAACTTCAGCATTCCCTTCAAATGGAGATGTGCTTCATCGATAACCTTGATACCGAAACCGGAAGCATCCAGTGTCTTCAGAAGACCATTCCAGTCATCACGGATTGCTCCTTCCAGGGAGGATATTGTAACAACACAAACCTTCTTGTCAGGAGCATCCCAGATCTTTGTTGCAATATCGGATTTGTCAATACCGAGTTCTACGATATTGTCAATCCATTGATTCTTCAATAGAGATGTCGGAGCAACGATCAGAGGCTTCAGACCAAGCTTTGCAGCAGAGTAACATGCGATGAACGTGTTGTGAGTTACAATGAAATCTTCAGTCAGATACAGATGTTCAGGATTGTCAACCATAATACATCTGCATTTTTCTCGATGTGAGAATTCAATAGATTTGATTTTTAACGATTCCGGTTTTGAATAATGGATGGTATTCTCCAAATAGTACGCCGAATATCCCATCTGATAAAACATTGGAAGCCATATATTGTATGCGTACAATTCATCACACTGGAACTCACCTTCCGTTCCAATCCCTCTGCTCTGAAATAGATACTGAATACGACTGGGTGGTGAACATACATATGAATCTTTCATTGAATGATATATCGTTTCATTCACAGATCCGCATTCATACCCGACAAATGGTTTGTCATTATATTGAACTGGTTCGCATAAGGGAATAGCGAAATTATCCACAGATAGATCCATCTTATTTGTCATGACCGTTTCCCAAGTTGAACAATCATTTCGTCTCACAGTCCACAGATGTTCTTCATGACAGTATGCTACACGACCATCCTGGAATGTCACTTTATAAATGTCTTGTTCACCTTGTTCAAAGATACCCGTTACTTTTGTCGGTGTACCATCTTGAGCAAAGACGTAATCACCAATCTTCAGATCACCCATCAACGTAAAACCGGCTTTTGTTGGTGTCGGGATCTTTCTGGAATACGGCTCTGCTTTTCCAGTTCCAGGTTTCAGCTCGACTGTGATCTTATTCTCTTTTGCTGTAGTCAGCAGTTCGATACAGTCTCTTTGCAGTTGAGAACGGGGTTCACGATTCATGTCAAGTGTTATGAGTCGTGGTGTTTGAATCGGCTTTTCGGACGAAACATTCAATGACTCAATAACCTTGTCCTTGATATTTAGAAAACCTGATGTGATATAGATGATGTCATGATCACGCATGAATGATACAAGTTTCTCGTAATCAGGATCCTTCTTACAATAGACGAAGAATTCTCGTACTGGATTCGGTAACGAAAAGTATTGCAGACACTTCCGTTTGATTTCATCCGATGGTTCGCGTATAATAACACCTGTAGTTGTTTTCTCAATCTTCATACGTTATTACACCTCCTCGGATTCTGCATCATTCAGCATGTTTTCTTTCGTGTTTGCGTCATTCAAAGTTTTCTTGTTTGCTTCATTACGCGCAGCATTTGCCATCTTCTCCATATCTTCGATATCGATGTCCGGAACATACTTACCGAGAAGCTGTTTCTTGAATTCACGAACGACGTTGTTCATATCTTCCTTATTACCCTTCGCATCAGTCTGTTCCTTTTGTGTCAAGAAGATTGATACAGCAACATCTGCAAGCTTCTCGAAATCGTTCAGCTTGTTTGCAGTGATACCCATTTTCTTGGATGTCGCCATACGGAACATAAACTTCATATCATGGATAATTTCAGGATCGATATCAGAATCCCAAATTGCGAGTTTCTTATAGATCTTCGTGACATCCGGGTTCATATCGAGTTTGGTAGAAGAAACAAAACTGTCGAAACGTGTATTTGCGAGTTCAGTTTCCTTCGAGAACTCGATCTCGGTCACACCACCGTTCTGCACCATGATCGCAGGAACAGGTGTGGAATTCAAAGCTTCAGCACGCTGATTATCAAGAAGATCTGTATTGATCGGAGCTTCGGAAGCATTGATCGTTTCGAATGTCAATGGCGGTTTGCCATCAGGACCAACAGGCATAACCAGTTCTGATCCACCAGAAACCTTTGTAACGGAGTTTCTGTAATTGAAGATGTCATTAACCGAAATGCGTCTTGCAGCAAACTTACGCATGATCTCCTGAACCGCAGCTTTGTAGTTCTTATCAATACCAGATGAGTGTAGATTATACACACGAACACCGGAGTTATTGATTTGGAACAGAATGGAGTACAGTTTCAGGAACATGTACATTCTCGCATTGATCAAACCACCTTCAAGCATGGAGTGACCTTTACCAGCGCCGTCTTCATTGATTGTGCATTGGCACACATGTTCTGCAGGAATAAAAATAAACCGCATCATGGATTCATTGAACTTATGCGCTTCCAGAATCGCAACGATTTGCTGGTGAAGTGCGGTATTATCACGCATGAACTTCAAATCGAAGTTACTGATGATCTTGGATGCAAGCTTCTCGCAAAATGCTCTGTCGGGGGAGAATGTGTCGAATCCAACAGATGGAGATCGTAGTGTATATCCAGAAAGACCTGAGTTTCGACGATCACCGGTTTGATCAGGTCTGGTGAGGTCTGAGATATAATAGTATCCAACAACGGTTCTGTCGATACGAATCGGAATCATCTTCGTTGCCGGGAGTATCTTCATGTATACGCCCTTGATACCCCTAAACTCATTATCGAGCTGAGCTGTGTAGATATTGCTACCACCAGACTCCATGACTCTTTCAAATACATCATGCGCCTCTTGAACATATCCCGGATTCGTATCACCGTATTTGACATCATAAACAGCGCGAAGATCATGTGCAGATTCCTCAATAACCGGAACCGCAATATCATCGCCGATATATCTGACGTTACGTGCGACATATTCGGAATACTGATCGAATTCAGCATCACGTTTTTGATCAACCTTAACATTCTTCTGATCAGATTGTTTTGCATGATATCCCGGAATAATATCCATGATCTCAGCTTCAGTGAAGATTGCGTTTGGCTTCGGTTTCTTTCCACCGGCTTCCTTGTCCTTTTTGGATGTTGGTTCAGTAGATTCTTGAACGATGACATCCTTCAGGGTTTTCTCAACGGCAGATTCACCATAGCCATATCCTCGTAAAGCAGAAGAAGTATCGAACATGTTTGCAACGGAGTTTCTTCCGTTGTTCTTACTGGATGAATTAAGACGGTACTTATACAAATCCTCGAAGACCTTTGCATATGGAATAATATACAAATATCCTTCGCCGTACATCAACGTATTGTACACGATGTGGTTCTTGATCAATTTATGTAGACCGTATTTCTCTTCCAGATTTTCGATCTTGGATATGACGTTCTGTTGCTCGAGATCAGTTAATTTCGTCTTATCAAACACGATGTTTCTGGCAAGTTTGCCATCAACAACATCAGCTTCACAGATTGCGTCACGGGTAACAATCAATGCATTATACCACTCAGGGATCTGAGATACAACCATATCAATATCCTGTCTGAGTGCGATATCAGCAATTGTCGTTACAGGTAGAAACGCCGCGTCCTGCAGCTCTTTCGGGATTTCTTCCCAAGAGAGATTGTCATCCTTATCAGGGAACTTCAATTTTGCAACGCGTTCGATGAATGACAGATCTGTCGACAGGTTATACTGTTTCAAGATTTCTTGAATCGTATTACCGAGATCTTCGGCGGAAATTTGTATGTCGGATCCAACGACATCATTCATCAGGCCATGAATCAAAATTTCCTGATTACGTTCTTCTTGTGTCGGCAATTGAATCTACCTCCTTTCATATTTTAATAGATTCCATCAGCAGATTCATTGTTTCTGGTCAAACCGACGTTCATAAAGTCAACACTGCTTTGACCCTTCGGTAGACGGAAACACAGTCTTGGTTGATAGGTTGCTCGTTGAGACGGATTCAACGGATTCCGTTTTCCAACTTTCTGTTGAACGATAAACGGTGTTCCAGTAAACATTCCACCAGCGCCGAAATAACATCTACGACTAATGAATGAACCGGAGTCTTCAAATCCATCACGAATCAATGCGTCATCCATTCCAGCATTATAGTTAAACTCACATAATGTACGATAGATATTCTCGAGTTTATACTGGTACCGGAACGTTGTTGTGATTGTTGCTTCCGATGCAAGCGCACTGTTCTTGTCGTTTGTCAACATTGCATTCGATACTGATACTGGGAAGATCCCGTAATATTTACACCAATACAGAATGTTCGTACCAGTTTCGTCAACGACAATATCGTACAATGACGCACAATATTCAAGCGCTCGATCTAACGGGTGAGACACTCTGTATCCGTTCACGAAAGCACTACCTGCAGACATTTGTCCCCAGTTATTCTGGAAACGATATCCATTGAATGGTGGAAAGAATTCACCCGTGGTACGTTTGTGAATATACCACATCCACATGCGAATCATTTCGTATACATCCATGTACTTTGTATCACGGAATTGAAGATCCAATGTACCACCGTTGTTTGATGTGATAATCGTACCAGGTGTGATCTGAACTCCTCTTGTTGCTGCAGTGACAGATTCTCGAACACCGAGAGATGTTGCTGCTACACTCAGACCTTGAACACGGTTTGTCAGAAGATAATTCCAGTTCGCAAATGGATCATCACCGGGTGCTTGACAAACATACACCGGAGATAACATCTCTGATACATGTGGATATCTCATATACGATGAATGGAATTCTTCATCAAAGAAGGCTTGTTGGGAAAGCCGATTGTCACCAGCCTCACCACTACCTTTCGTGCAACAAATGTAACATTCCGGTCTGGAGATGAATATGTGACGAAATGCTTTCCGGTGCTCAATATCAGCAATTGGTAATTTCGTACGATTATACGATGTCCAGATCGCTCGATGCGCTATCTCCGGATATATTCGAGTGAAAGGATGCAATGGCGATAATGTTTGTTTTGGCGACGCTTGATCTGCACTCGCACCAAATTCATCTTCGGGTGTAATGTAGCTTTCACTAACATCCGTATCACCATCATTCATGCTACCATTCAGGAACTTTGCACGAACTCGTTCGTGTGCCCAAGCATATGGTTGGAAATTACGATGCTTTGGAACAATGATATTCTCAAGGCTCGCAGTACCTTTCACAAGTCGGATAAAGTTTCCACCAGCAATATTATCCGTGATATCTGTTGAACTTCCACGGAATGTTATTTCACGGGCCACAGTATTATCCCCAAGAATCTGTTGAGGGATTCTCAGGTTCAATTTGTTTCCGAATATTGTCGGTGGTAAATTGGTATCAGTTGGTTTGTTGCTAGGTGATAGACGATATTGATCATATTCACCATTACCGTGAGCCTGGATTGGAACATCTGTTTGAATGAAATGCGCAATAGCAGGATCAAACGGAACGATGTATACATTTCTGCTAGCATCATATTTCACTTTGTTGATAGTTTCACCTTGTGCTGCAACAAAGTCCCATGGGTTTATATATGTTTCAATCGCGTGCTCAAATTGAGCATCATTTGTCGGTGTCCCATGTTTTGAGATATCCCAAAATAATACTTTCTTTGGCAAATGATCTGCAGGTGTCAGTACACGAGAACTATACGAAAGACTTGTTGTTGCAGCAGCATGATGCTTTGCCCCTGTTCCAGGAGAACCTGTCATCACCAACGATGTATCAGCCGGTTCCCAAGATCCACCTCCACCGCTGTGTGTATACGTCGGTAGTGGGTTTGTGGTAGTAGTTGTCGTAGTAGACTGTGTGTTTGTTCCGGGATTGATGACATTCGTTCCATCATTTGTTTGAACAATGTCAACCTTTGGTTTTGTTGGTGTGGTAGTCGTAGTAGTTGTGGTAGTTGTCGTAGTTGCACCCGGATTGACAACGTTCATTCCATTGTTTGTTTGGACAATATCATTCTTTTGAGGCATTTATTTCACCTCCTCAGTGATTAATAGTTCAGGTCAATTCCACTGAGACTCTTCATACACTTTCTGGAAGTTTCCAACGCAGTCTTGTTCAATGCATATGCAGTAATCTTTGTCTTGTAATAAGACGATGTCAGCAGCAAGAACAGATACTGTGGATTCTCAAGAGCGAAGATAAGCGGAACACCGCATGAAGCTTGGAAATGAGACATGAATGTTGACTTCAAATCTTTGTAACGAACAGGATTCAAATTTTGAATAAGACCGATCAGATTCTCGATCGCCATAGATTCCAATCCCTGCACTTCAGCAACCATTGCTTTCAATACAGATTCCGGAACGCGATCACGCAGAAAACGATTGAACGGAATCGATTCAGCCGATGCACGATCACCATCGATCATGCGATAGAAATACGAGATGATGTATATTTCCGCCTTGGTGAGATTGTCACCTTTCATGTACAATCTCTGTTCAAGCGGCATCAACCACAGATAGATGTACAATTCACACAAGTTTAATACGACCTGTCTGTTGAGCAGGATCTGAGAAGGACTCTTCGTCATAGAAGCCGCAAAGAAAGCAGCTTCCATCACAGCCATCAGGTTATAGTATTCGCTTGTAGATTGTATGTTTGACACAAGCTTATCAGCGAATACATACGGTACGACAGAACCGTCTTTCATGCCTCGAACGAGGAACGGGAGTACGGATGACACACGTGGATTATCCTTCTCATAAATGATCTTCAGTTTGCCATTCTCGAATTTATCAGCTGCGAGTTTTGCAAACTTGGAACCGTTTAGCCGAACCAATGCCATGATCTCTTTCATGGTTTCCGGTTTCACGTAAGCTTCCGGATTTGCAATCGCTTCACGCATCTTTTGTGACAGCTGACTTTGTTCATCAAACTTTATGAACAACGAAGATTGTGACAGTTTTGGAAGATCAAAAGCACTTTCTTGGAAAACGATCATAATGTTCATTCCTTTCATATTTTGAAATTCCCGACACGACATACGGGCTTATAAAAGGGTCGGCGACTAAAATCAAAGAGGTGATTTTTAATGGCAGATGTCTATAGCACAATGTACAAATTGACTGCCGCGTTGATCATAAACGACAATGTTGTTGAGCTTCCGGCTTCAGATATCATATCAATTGCGATGATTCACCGATATGATACCGCAACATATCCAATCATCAGATTCCGTCTCCAAGCAGATCTATCTGTGATTCAAGAAATCAATGAATCTCCTGATAATCTCCAGATCAGAGGAAACTTGGATGCAGGTGTATACAAGATGAATACGGATACAAAAGAAACAACACTTGTTGCTCCAGCAACCAGTATTTCATTACAGCTGAAGGGATATATTGAAAACAAGAATATCCCGACATCGAAAATTGATGAATATCAGATTGATACATCCAATTCAGGAGAACCGCTCTTGAACGCATCAAAAAAAGTTAAGTTCGAAATATATGGATATAACGATACGCAGATTCATCAGATGAAACAACGAGCCCAATCTATATACCGGGATGTTTCATTAGAAACGGTCATTCAAGATATTTTCAGACGTTGCGGTATTTCAAATGTTCAGATGGATCCCATTGAGAACCAGAACCGTTATGACCAGATATTGATACCAAATCTATCGGCAATCGATGCATTTTCGTATTTTGATAGATATTACGGTATCTATCAATACGGCGGCATACTTTATGGCGACATAGACAAAATGTATCTGTGTTCAACCGTGTCATCCAACGGAACCACCACAATACCAATTTACGTAAAGGCTGCAAAGCAGAACACAGATATCAGTGGTATGTTCAATACAGACGGTGGATACAAAATGCAAACAATTGCGACGTCAGTATCTGTCATTTCTGAAACGGATATAGAACGAATCCTAAATCCTGAGATTATGTCTGACACAAACATTATGACGTTGAAAACAAATCATACACCATTGACGAGATTATTCGAGACAACTGATATCAATTCCGTTGAGAACAAGATCGAACAAACGAATATCCTTCATAAAATGGACAGAAGTAATGTATCGATTCAACAGGCTGCTAGATTGAACGAACAGATTACTCGAGTTGACTTGTCGGGTTCTGGTTTTGATGTCGGATTGTTCCATCCAAACTCTCGATTCAATCTGGTATTTGAATCACCAATCCGTGGTATGAGTATCAATGATGCATATCGCGCAAAGTACATCATTAATATGTTCTCCAATACAACTGGTGATCTGATGACCGCCACCACGACAATGCAGTTGTGTACAAACTAAAAAAAAAAACAAATGGAATACGGGGGCTTCTGCCCCCGTATTCCACTTTCTCAACATTCGAATGCTCAGAATCGCAATTAGAATCCGCCGCTAGTGATGGAATTCCGATACTCACGACCGACGTTGCCGATGGAATCCTGATAGCTGTCATCCTTCGCAACAAACTTATTCAGGTTCTGTGCCATCTGTGCGATATACGGAATGATGGACTTCATCTGAATCAGCATCTCGACTTTGTCAGCCTGCATGTGATTGATCATGCCATAGAACATCACCTGCTCGATGACAGTACGTGCATCCAGAAGCTTCTTGATAGCAGTGTCATCGAAGTTCATACCGATTTCACGCTGGCAGAGATAGCACTTCATGTGGCGCTCGCCCTTATCATCGGTTGTGATGTACATTGCCGGCTCAGGCTCAAGACCCTTCCAGATCAGGTGAACGCAGCGCAGCTTCTCAGCTTTGTGCATCTCCGGCTGATTCGGACCAACCTGACCTTTCATCTGCTGCTCAACCATGTAATTACGGGTCATGGTTTCAACGATCGGCTTGATCAGATTGATAACATCGGGATTGATCTCCTTAATAGGATTCTTTTGAATTTGTGCCATGGTTCGAGTTCCTCCTTAATTTGTAATTTGCTTGGCCACAGTAAGCAGATTCGGATAGCTTGTTCCGCAATCCTTGATCTGGATATACAGCGGAGACAAATCGGGCTTCACAGAACCGTATACTCCGACCAAATAGGTATAAAGCAGTACAGCGTCTTCGACTGTATCATTCAACTTCTTGAACAACCAGTTCTTGATAGAGTTGAGGAATGCAGTCTGGTTTGCGCTGAGCTTCGTGGGAAGATCGCTCTTCTTCAGAAGCAGTGCACCCTTGATGATGCAACTCGGATCAGTGATGATCTTATCGAAGATGACAGCTGTTACCGGAAGGTCAGCCTTCACCAACTCGATAATGGTCTGCTCACTGTTAATCGCGAGGCATGCCGCGACAAAGAGTGCTTCGTGATGTGCCATGTTTCCGCATGTCAGAACAACTGTGTCAGCAACAGTACCGAGCAGACGCTCGATTGCAGCCTGGATATGACGAATCTCCTTGATCTCATCGGTGGTTTCGTCGTCCTTTTTGTCCTTCTTATCCTTCGGCTTATGCTCCGCAATATACTGCGCACTCACCTTCAGAAGAACTGCACCGACCACACCATTCAGACTCGGATCATTTCTCTGCTCGAGATACTTCATCACGATTGTGATGAATGCAGGATCCTGAGCATGATAGTAGAATGCCAGCATAAATGCCTGTGCATCCGTATCATTGTCGAGATTGGATCTGAGGATACGACGAGCGACGTCACCGATGATCTGGGCATCGTATGAATACAATGTGTTGCGAGCATTGGTCATAACTGCCAGACGCTGCTGAGGTGCCATCGCTTGGACCTTGATACCAGCCTTTTCAAGATAGCGTTCGACACTATCGAGAAAACTGATCTGGTCCTCGCGAAAGTTTTGTACGTACATTTGGATGTTCCTCCTTATGATTTTTTAGATATCCTTGTGTATCAGATATCACACAAATTATGTATATATCTTCACAAAGAAATCTTATTCGTTAGAAATCTTATGACCGCGAATCGATCCGAGTGTAGACTTCTTAACAGAAGTATTCTTCTTCATGAAGTCGGGTCTTGTCGATTTCTTAACTCCATCAGAAATGCCGGATGCAACCTGATAATCATTCAAATCAATCTCTCTGAGTTTCACATTCGGAAGTCCAGAGATGATGCATGTTGCAACCATTGTCGAGTCGTCTGTTTGAATCGGATTCTTGAATGTATCAAGGCATCCAAGACACCGTGATTTGATATCATCGAATACATCATCAATGTCACCATTCGCAAAGCCACTCTTCAGAGAGATAGCCAGCATTGAAAAGTTGTTCGACGGGTCAGACCATGGTTGATTGCCGTTCAAAACCTTTTCGGTGATGAGCCGTTTCAGATACTGCGTATTCGTTGCCTCAGTTTTAACAATGATCAAGCGACCAGGAACTGAACAAACTCTGATCATGTCGGTATCATCAACGGAATCAACATCTGTTGCACCATACCATTTGCCATGAAGGATTTCGATTGCAGTGACAACCTCCTGATTGATTTCAGTGTAGTTGCTCGTTTTAGACTTATTACGGAACACGCAATATGTCTTGATACCGATTTCACCCATCTCAGCCATCAGGTCAGCGGTATTCATGTGATATGCAATCGGATCGTCCATTGCGGGAACAACGAGAATCGGAATCAATGTGATATCCGGATTCTCATCGATGATCTTTTTGCATAGAGGAACAATTGCACCAGAACCGGTGCCTCCAGCAGTTGATGAAATGAGAATAACAGGGGATTTGCTTTCACCGCAATCACGTATGAGCGTTGTGAATTCCGGAGTAGACAGATGCATCTGCATCATTTCAGAACCACGTTCACGTGAACGACCAGAACCGGTATTTTCATCCGAGATAATCGGAAGCGGTGTCACGTTACTCAAAGACTTCATGTCAAACGATGATGTGACTGAATCGATTGCATAGAACTTGGAGTCGGCTGCAAGTTTTTCGGAAAGAGCTGCCGCCTTAACGATTTGGCTGCCGCAGTTTCCGAGTCCGACGACGATATACATAGGGTAGCTCCTTTCTGTCCCATATAGAGACATAGATATTAGATCCGCGGTCTGTCTGATAGATATATCGGTACTTGTTTGTTTCGACCGAATACATATATGGATATCTGATACGTAGATATGCAAAGGCTTCTTTGAATGTATCAAACATTTTGATGATCAAGTCTTCACAATCGTCATCCATTATCGAGACGGCCCATCTGGAACCATTCATCCCACCGAACCAGATTCTGGATCAACCGGCATGATTGCTTCTGCTTCTGACTGGAATTTGCTCATATATGTCCGATGCATATAATCCACAAACGCCTGCTGGAATCGCATGAAGACACTTTTCAGTTCTGTACAACCATCGATATCAATGAACACGGATACTGATGCTGGCTGATCACCCTCGGCATGTTCAAAGTTCACCAGAACGTTGTTGTCCTTGTAGTCTTTGTAACCCTTGAACTTATCATGGAATGCTGTTGCGATCGCTTCCTCCATCGTGTCCGCATGTTTTCCAGGTGGATTCGAGAACGATGAAGATTGCAAATTGATAGAGAGAATCATTTTCATACCTCCTTTAAGAATTTATGAATGAGGCGCCGAAGCGCCTCATGCATTAACCTCTTTTGTTGTCGTCTTTCAGACCCTGCTTAATAGACGCAAGCGGTGTCAGGATAATCTTGTCATCCTGACGCGGAGTGATTGTGAACCAGTTGTACATGTTGACAGGCTTCTTCGTTTCCAACGCAATGTGAACACCCGCCGCATAGATTGCTGCAACCAACGGGAAGATTGTCGCAGAGATCATGAGATACAGACCCCACCGGTTCATACATTCCTCGAATACATCACGCGAAACCTTGTCAATGATTTCTGTGAGGTTGACAGTTCTCCAGTCGTTATACTTTGCTGACAACTCAGCATTATAATTTGAACCGGGAACAACTGTGTGATCTTTCTTGCGGAAAATCGGGATATACTCATGATAGAGTTCCGGCACGATATTACGCGCTTTATCCGATTCCGAATACTCAGTCACATACTGAACGGTGAAACCGCAGACAGATACTGCGAACTCCTCAGTCTCCTGAGAATGTACGAAACTCATGAGATGCTGCCAGAACGTTGTCCATACAACCGGAATACCTGTAATGTCCGGAAGACTTGCACCAAACTCATCATAGAACAGTTCAGCAGCAAGCTTTGGCAGTGTTTCAGTGAGGATCGGGTCATCCTTGAACGTCTCCATGAAACGCTTGCGACGTTCAGAATAATTTACCTTGTTTTCTTCGCTCATTTAAAAGCTCCTCCTTGTTATTGTATTGGATTTTCAGAACCATATGACAAGCCATACGCTCCCTATCCACAAAAACAATATATGTGTTCTGTAAAACAATATTTCAGGTATATATTGTTTTTATGATCAATGAATGAAAGGACTGAAGAACTTGAAAATTGTTTATCTGAAATTGGTGAACTTCATCGGAGTCAAGGCTGCAACAGGTCTGAATGAGATTGAGTTCAAATATGACCAGATGAAGCAACCTATCATACAAATATACGGTAAGAACAGATGTGGAAAGACTGTCATGATACAGCAACATCATCCGTTCTCATCCATTAATCTGACTGGTGATGAACGTAGTGATCTATCGTTGATTCTTCCGGGAGAAATCGGATGTAAGAAAATCATCTACGAAATCAACGGAAAAGTGTATGTGATTACGCACACATATCGTCCGACTGGAAAATCACATACTGTATCTTCATCAATCATGTATAACGGTGAAGAGTTAAATCCAAGTGGTGGTGTAACGTCCTTCAATTCATTAATAGAGAAGATCATGGGTATAAATAAGTATATATTCCAATTCATTATTAATGGAACGAATTTGACGTCGTTCGCCGGTATGGGAATGACCCAACGTAAGAATCTGTTGAACAAAGCTATGGGTATTGATATCTATGATAAGATCCATAAGCTTGCCACCGAGGATTATCGGTTCACGAATAAACTCATCACGTCACTCAACCATACAAAGGAATATCTCTTGCAGACATATGGATCATATGAAACACTGTTTGCAACACTGGATACGAAACGTGCTGAATACGACAAAATGCTGTATGAACTACAGCAGATGAAATCCCGAATGGATGCATTATTTGGAACGATTCAAACCATCGAACAACAGAATCCAGAAGGCGAGATGTATCAGCTCAATAATCAGCGTGCATCATACAAAAATGCCGTCGCTGAAATGGGTGGAACATATGATCCATCGATGTATGATAAGCTGGTTGATGAACAGATTCAGCTCAATCAACAGTTATCTCAAATGAAAGCAGATCGTTCTATATTAATGAATGAAATCGATGGCTTGTATGAGAAACAACACAACATTGAATCTATCATTCAGCAAATTCAGAAATCCAAATCAGACTATGAAGATATGGAGCGATTTGTTGCAGATCTAAAGAACAAGATTGACTCAATTCATATTGAACTTCATGTGAGCGCATCGTCTCAGTTCATGTTTGGAATGATGTCAGTTGCGCAGTCTGTGAACACATCTTGTCAGGAGATCGTGTCATCGTTGACGCATGAACACCTGGAGCTTCTGGTGAAGATGATTCTGGAGAATGTAGATGTATCAGCAGTACTGATGACGGAAGGTGCTTCTTTGATGGATTCCGAAAAAGAGAAGTCTATCATATCATACATTCATTCAATGCTACAATCCGTTGAAGGTGATATCCCTACGGATTGTCACTATCCGAAATGTCTGTATCGGAAACAGGCTGATTCATTGCAGACGTATTTCAAAGCATTCCATGCGACATCCAAAGGTAAGTTTACCAGATATGATCTGGAACAGATGGATCATGCATATAAGAACGTGCTTACAATCAAGCGTCTGATTGGTATGGATTTACCGGATGATCTGTGTGGAATGTTCAACATCAAAACCATTATGACAAATCTTCTTGATGGAAAGCTTGGTATCGACGTTGACTATTTGAAGTATATGATTGAAGAAGCTACAAAACAAGAGCAACTCAATCAGTACATCAAACAGTACACAGATTCTCAACATACACTGGAAGTCATGAAGAAAAATGTGTCATTGACGATTGATACTGACGATGATGTTGATGCTGTTAAACAATTAATTCGTATTAAAGAAGACAGCAAACTTCAATTAGAACGAGAAATAGCCCAGATGTCCGATACGATATCAGAGAGTGACAGGAAACGGATGGTGATTGCGTCTATTCAAAAGATTGATATCAACAGTATTGAGACAAAGATTTCACAGCTGTCAAAGCTTGTTGATAAACATAATGTTGCTATCGGTGAGTATAATCAGCTCTACGAAAAGTATCAACAAACAACCCGTACAGCAAATGTCTTACAGGAAGAACTTGATCGATTGGAAAAGGCGTTTGATCAATATGTCAAGACGTCTGCAGAGATTGAGACACATACGGCAAATGATGAACGTTACAAAGTGATTGCTGAAGCCACTTCATCGACAAAAGGCATTCCGGTACTTGCGATCAGAGATACAGTTGATCGCGCTATCAGTACAGCAAATAGACTGTTGAATGTAATGTATGACGACGAGATCGAACTATTACGTCCCGTTATAGATGAGACACAGTTCACGTTGCCATTCAGATGTGGTGGAAATCACTCTGCTGATATCAAGTATGGTTCTCAGTCAGAATCGACATTATTATCGTTGGCTTTGTCATTGTCACTTGCATCATCGTTGACACAGTACAATGTGCCACTGGTTGATGAAATTGACGCATATCTGGATTCATCATTCCGAGATGATTTCATTTTGATGTTATCAAACATGATGGCATCTCTCGGAATGGAGCAGATGTTCATTATCTCACATAACCTTCATAAAGACCAATTAAGTCATATTGTATCCACGGTAGATATATCAGAAATCATTAAAAATCAACAATAATGTGTGGTGGGGCTTTTGCCCCACCCCTTATTTTCCTATTATTTTTTATATCTATCTATATATTATTAATGTGAATAAAGATCCGAGAATCCTTAGCAAAAGCTTTGGCTGTGGGTCTGAATTCGTTGTGTGTTCCTATAATATTTTAATGCACCATCATGATACCGCAAATCAATGCGGTGGTGCGGGAAGGAGAAAATCATGAGCGATCAGACTAAAGAGGCCCTTAAGATCACAGGTATCGTATTGGGATCCGCACTTCTGGCAGCAGGCGTGGCAGTCGGTGTCACCTACCTGATCACGAGCAACCGTGATGCTGATTGTGATGCTGACAACAGCACGTCACTTGCAGGGCTGGGCATGGATTACAGCCCGCTGCCGGACACAATGAGATGAGGAGTGATAACATGCTTTTCATCGAAATTGTATCACTTCTTGAAGAGTGGCTCATCGCGTTTAGATGAGCCACAATGCTTTGCCCGTAAGGGCTTATTTATGAAAGGAGGGTCCCTATGGATCCGATCACACTGTCTGCACTGATTGCAGCATTCCTTGGCGCTGGTACATCCGGTGCATTTGTGGCTGTAGACCACAACATCAAAAAGAACGGTGGCTTCAACCGCTGCAATTGCGGTAATCATCAGCAGAACGCTGGGCTTCGCTTCAGCTGCCCGTCGTGCAACGCTGCAGTTGACACCACTGAGAAGTTCTGCCCGAACTGCGGTGAAGATCTGATCACTTACACTGCAGCATTCAATGAAGTTGTAAAACTCATGGCCGGTCAGATTAAGGCGAACATGCCTGGCACATGCACCAGCTGCGGGGCACTGCTTAAAAATGCAAATTCAAAATTCTGCTCAGTCTGTGGTGCAGCTGTGACACCCAATTCACAGACACCTCAGGCTCCCGGCTATGTTGCACTGAATCAGATGCAAACCGCGATCAATGCGGTCATCGCTCAGCAGCAGGCGCAGAATCCGCCCATGAATCCGTGATATGATGGGGACGCGCATTGCGCGTCCCCTCTATTATTCTTTTTTTTTTTAATCAGGAAGATAAACTGTGATTTCTCGAAGTGTTGAATCACCGAATTGTTTTTCGTATATCGAGAATGGTAGTTTTTCATCATTCGAAATTGGTCTTGGTTCATCGTGACTGATTCTTCCACCTGTATCAAACAGAATCGGATATCCCAGTTGTTTGATACCGCGATATGGTAGACGATGACGAACCAGAATCTCATCATACATTGTCATCAATCCTTTGTCAGCATAATGCTCATGAACCTTTGCATATGATGCATCATGTAATGTCAAAGAATCCACTGGTCTCATTTTGAGTTTGATCTTGGTGTTTTCATCGTACAGTTTCAGCATATTTGAATTACCACCCTGATCAAAGAAACCGTCAAAGATGAACACAAATTCATCCTTTGAAAATTCAACCATGTATGATTTGAAGTATGTAATGACTTCCTTCAGGATCTTGAAATAATCCTCTCTTCCAAGTGCTGAGAATTCAAGCGCATGCAGTGTCGACTGCGTGTATTGTTCTAGAGCTTTGATGATTGAACGCATGACAATCAACAACGAATCACCGTTTTCTTTTAACGACCGCATGTATTGATACATCTCAGGATCTTCGCGGAACAGAAGCACTTCAAATGTCTTAGGCCCAGCAATGTCATTACCGGATTCCAGTTCAACCGTATCGCGAATGATGTTCTTGTAGTTTGCTTTGATATTACGCGATACAATCTTTCCGGAGAAATCATATTTCCATTTTTCTTCCCCAGTATCATCTCTGGCAAATAACGCTTGCTCGAATGCTGATACGAAGTTTGGATCAGAAAATTCCTCATATGCGTCATAGCTCAGAATTTTACCGACATTGACGGTAACCATACCTGTATCTGGATCATAGATCTCGGAATCAATAATATATGGGAAAGAGATATCACCTTCAGGACCTTTGGTGAGATCATGAAGAACATTTAAATCATATCCGGTGACATTGTACTCGTTCATCAGATAATCTTGAATGTTCATTGTTGGATCTCCATCATCGAACCATGTGTCTCTGATTGGATCCACAAGGAACAGCTCTTTGAATAGATCGGTTACTTGACGGAATTCTTGTATTGTACGAGTGTCTCTAAGCTTCAATACCAGATAATCATAAATCTCACGGCATTGGGTCATGATGATTTCACCGATATTCAGGTCTTCACGATCCATAACTGCATCAAGCATCGGAAGCAATACATTCGGTTCAAGATAATCCATTTTCTGAATGGATTCGTAAAATTCAGGATTCAGACGTTTCAGATTGAAGTTAAATGAACTGATCTTGAATGGGTGCCCTTCGACTAAAGGTTTCGGCGAACCATCTTCATTCAATCCATCAAATAACATATCCAGACATACACCAACACCGTCGATACGTGTGCTCGGACGATACATATCTCCACGGAGCGTTCTGCCTGCAGCTGTATTGAAGTGCCAGTTCATAAGGATCTCTAGAATGAGAACCGCTTCAAACACAGAAACCTTATTGTCGTTTTTCAGATTCACACCAACATTCAAATTGATGTACTGAGTTTCAAAACGATTGTCCAGCAATCCACGAATCAAAATAATGCACTGCCAATAGATGTCAGTCATTGACATATGCGTTGAGAGCTGAATGTATTTGGAATTCGAAAGTGTGTAGTTCATATCATTCAACATATGTTCTACTTCTTCTGTGTTCCACCATCTTGGATCTCCGGATGTGATCTCTTCAAGCGTATAAGTTTCTTTTGAATCTTTGTACTTGAAGTACGACGTATTGTCATCAGTGGTTCCGAGTCTTCTAAATACGATATTCTGTACAGGCTTACCATCTTTATACACAGGATTACCATAGTCATCAAATACTTGTTGTTTGACCATGACCAATGTGTAGATATCGGTGTATTCATATCCAATCAGATCTTTCACACGATAGACAATGTTTGTACCTTTGTCCATCAGGATCAATCTGAATTGTTTCAAGAATGAAATCATTGATGGACCTTCCATGATCACTGATGGAAGTCCGTACAGCATAAAGAAATCATTTGCGGTAGATGTATTCATATGAATCATTGATACCGACTTCCGCATCAATTCATTCAAACAACCACCGATCGACATATAGATTGTCAAGAACCGGATAAAGTCATTGTAGTTTGGATAGATATCGGAGAAGTCACCTCGTAAAGTGTCATATACATATCGACGTGTTTCTCCATACACATTCGTGAACAGATGAATGATGTCGGGTTCAACTGTAACAGTACCGAATACACCGTGATTTGTTGTAAGATGGTTTGTATCAATTCGCATGATATCGCCATCTTTTGCCATACGTGAGGTTTCAATCGGAATAGCCTTTGATCCGATGTATTTGAGATATACTGCATCCGGATGATCCTTCAATAGATCATCATAATATGGACTGTTTATCAGAAGATCTTGATATTTCTTTGGCATCTCGTGAACCGGCATGCTCTCGGTAATGATGCCTTCAGATTTGTAATCATTGTAAAAGCCGGCTGGAATTGATACGATTTTATCGGGTGGATACTTTAGAGATCCTGGAAACGGTACACCGGATAGCTCAACGTAATATGGATTTGGTTCTACGTATTGTGTGATGTATGCTTCTCGCCGATTCTCTTTCAGTTTATCTTTAATTGGCTGCGGGATAACCTGCTGATTTTGGATCATTTTGTATGCTGCATCGGAAGAATATCCCAGATCGATCAAAAGTGAGTAAACCGCTCTTCCATCATACTCATATGATTCAAATATATCGGTTTTATTTTTTGCTCTGCAATACTTCTCACCATCCAGCTTTGATTCAAGTGTCTCATATTTGCGAGCTTCTTCGGCATTCTTGAATTCTGTATTGCTGACGATCAATTGCAGCTTCAACAGATATTCCGACATTGGATTCTTTGAACGTGACTTTTGAGATTGAAAAGTTAGCATAGAAACCTTCCTTTCCTAGAAATTGTTACGTTTTCGTTTTGCCATAATCGAATCAAAAAAAAAAAGAGATTGGGGCGCATATGCGCCCCATCACTTATGATATGTCAGAGAAGTCTGCTTCCGGTGAATATAGTCCAGCAAGCTCGTCGAATGCTGTCCACGGAATATCCATTTTGTCCATCAAACTTTCACCGGATTGAATTCCGAGGCTCTGCATCACACGACCTATGATGATTCGCTTGATATGATCTGTCGTATATCGACCGGGTTTCAATGGAGCATTCGGGAATAGCTTTTGATACAGATACATCAGCTGTTCAAAATCCATCGGATTCAGGAATTGCATGATGTTATTCTCTCCACCACCAAACGCTGATTGCGTCACAGCATTCTGGAAGTTCGTTAATAGCATGACATCACGTAGCTCGGAGATATGTTTCTGTGCAAACACCTTGTTTCCCTTATACTCAACCTGACCTATCGTGTTCGGACGATATTGTGGATCAACAAACGTTATATCTGCGCCAAATACTTCGGACAGATACGATGCAATTGTCGCGCCATAATCTTCTGTCGATTGATCGTCTGTCATTATCAGAATCTGTAAACCATTACCCTGAAGCTTTGACATAAACAGAAACTGATATACTGAAATCTGGGTATCCGTTTCACGAAGATAACTTGTGAATCTCTCCATCGGAGACGTATAATCATTCTGGACACCTGCTTGGAGAATTGTGAGGAACGGTGCTGGATTCAATACATTCTCATACTTGATGAAATATTTTGTCATCGATGAGGGTTTTGAGAAATCCAATGATGGTGATGAGTCATAACAGAGTTCACCATGTTCATTTAATTTAGGAAAGTTTTGTTCTTCCCATGGGACAGCGTTCGTTCCAACTGCAGGTCTAGAATCCAGGATGTAATAGTTTGCATTCAGCAATGTCTCAAGATCCATAAGTTGTGTGAGCACATTCAGAAAGACGCGCTTTGAACATAATATCATACGATCACTCCTTTCTGAATAATGATATATTTATGACTTGTCATTATTATCCAGGAACTCAGTGTATGCTGAGTTAAGCTGTAGCAGCAACGGAACAAAATCATGGTAGTCATGTTGGCCCTGTTGTTCCGTCACTCGTTCAATTAACTCATTGAACAGATATATCGGAGAATACCATACCATCGCACGTTCTTTTCCTTCTTGTGTGTCCATGAATTTAGAAAACCAATTGCTGAATACGCCACCCTTACACCAGTCAAATTCATCCAGTGCTCCGATGATGTCACAGACGCCGGGGGCGCCGAATTTCTTGACGATGGTCTGGATGATCGTTTTGATATTCTCCCTTTTCGTCAGGGAATCTTCGATGGCTTCCTCACGAGTATAGAAATGCTGAATGGCTGTGATGATCGGAACTTCATTTTCCTCTGCGATTTTCATCAGATCAGCCATTATCTGTCGCATTTCATCGATATTGTTCTCTACATGCTCTTTTGTAATCTCGGGTTTGTCATCAGTATCTGATGATGTGGAAACGAAAGCTGTATAAATCGCATTGTTGACCCGTTTCAGTTTCTGCTGCTCATTATTGTATGCCCGATATTCCGGCGTCGTAGGAACGCAAGTGAACATCCGCTTTTTGAGTTCCCTGCGTTTCTTTGTAAGAAGCTCTGAAACATAATTGATCAGATCATTGGTATCAAGGTCCGCCGTCGGTTGTATGACAAGATAACCAGCTTCTCGGACTTCTTTCAGCGCCGACTGCAGTTTCATTGCCTTGAGTTCCGGTGTAGATGCTGCTGATTTGGCTGCTTCGATCTCTTCCGGAGTTCGAGCCTTCAGAACTTTAACGGTATAAGGACCGATCTTTTCCTTAGTCTTCTCATGAAGTACGGTCCACTCTGCCATCCAGCAGTTCCAGATAACAGAGATCGCATGTGGCTCATCTTTCTTACCTTCGAATACCTGTGAGGCATGACGCATTGCAGAATCTTTGAAGCTCCAGAGCGGGATGCCCTTCTGACAGTTTCTCTCACCGTAGTGTTCGGCCCCCTTCTGGAAGTGAATAGCTAGATCCTGAAGCATCGGCCATACACCATTCCAGAACTCCGAACTCGAAGCAGCATAATCTTCATTATGTTCAGCATATGAATAGATAGTCATTTTGATGATTGCTTCAACGAATTTTTCATCCGCGATTGACATCAGAATGGATGCGGGATGGCAGTCGAGCAACCAATCATGATCCGCTTTCGAGAACAGCGGATAGTATACTTCTTCCGGAATCAGATCAAAGCGGCCTTTTCCGGTCTTCGGATCACGTTTGCCTTCGACCCCGTCAAATGCGACGGGGTCTCCAGTGAACTTAATATTCTTATTGTCATTATTGTTATTCATCATAAGGTATCTCTCCATTCTCCTGAGCAGGGTTAATCGCAACAACTTCGTAGTCTCCCTCCACGATTACATCAACCTCGTCCGGATTGACGGTTGGGAAGTCTGCTTCGTCCGGGACATCACGATCATCGTCCTCATCGACAGGAACACCCTCGATCAAGGCTCTGTCGAACTCACGATCTTGTTCAAGATATTCACCGGGAGATGCAACATTACCGGCTTCGTCCTCATTGTCTTCATCACTGCCATTTTGAAAAGCAGGTTCCTCAGTCAAAGACTCCAGATAGATCGCAGCGTCTTCCTGGATGGCTTGCGCATTGTCATCCATCTGCTTTTTGATGAGCTGAAGATATCTTCCGATAGCGGCTGCAGGATCAGGAGTGCAAAGCAGATAAAGCATCATTGCGGGATTAAGGATATCCGGATATACATCTCTACGTTCCCAAACAAATCTGATACTCTTCAGAAGTGTGTTCGGAATGTTGAACAGCATTGGGCCGGGTATATCTCCAATCGGAATATCAGAGAAATACTTCTCACCGAAATCATCAAGAATCGTAACGATCTCATTGACTTCAGTTTCATCACGCAGGTATGTCTGAGTTGGAACTTCAACTTCCTTTGGCTTTGCAGAGAGTTCAGCCTGAAGCTTTGCATTCTCGTTTTTCAGTTCACGAATGGCTTCGTCATAAGCTGACGTGTCAACCGGCTTACCGCCGGTTGTTGCACATTTCATAAATTTTTTATAATGCATTACCATTTGCCTCCTTCGATATTATGAATGTCGCTCGGATATCCAAACATCTGGATCATAGCATCCATTGTCTCATACGGATCAGGCATATCAGGATCTACATCTTGATGCACCAGATAATCCTCGACCTCAACAAGTTTATTCGGACTCGTCATTTCAATTGCATTCTGAGATACATTCGCGAACAGCTTCAGTCTCTCATCCTGAGAGATACGATTGCGAAGCTCTCTATCTGTATACTGCATCTTGCAATTCGGGTTACCACACTGATATTGTGTGAATGTCGTATCTGTAAATGTCATATGTTTGCATCCACAAACACAAGTGAATAGATCCATGGATGCGGGAAAGATGTACGCATAATCAATGCATACAGGTTCTCCATGAAATATTCCCCAGTTTGCGTAGTTGACACTGGTGATTCCTACATCACCCAAGAGGAATCTTCCACCCCAGCTTTCGAGAATTCTTGCGATCTTGCTTCGATACATAATGAATTCCGAATAAGAGGTAAAAGCCGGTGCATAGTCGGCCACCAATAGGTGGCCGCCTTTCGTAATCTCATGAGCTGTTGCCACATGTGGTGACAGTGCTGGAGACATTACCATCTCTTGTTTATTATCCGCGACACCCTCTCTGTCAAGTGCGATTTTAACCGCGAATCCAGAATATCTGATAATAAATCGATTGGTTCCAGTCCCAATGTCTTTGAACGGAATGTCCCATTTCTTGAGTACGTCAATACACCGATTACGTCTAGCAGTAGGTGTCATACCGATCTGATATGACACCTCTGCCAAACCCTCTCGCACTTCTGTAGGAAGTTCCGCAAGTCTGGAACGAAAGTTCACTTGCATACGGAACCCTCCTTTTCAATTACTTGTGATCAGCAAAGTTCATCTTTACCTGATCAAGCAGATTCTGCTGAACAGGAATCTGAGCTACCTGCTGAAACTGAACCGGTTCATACTTAGCCGTGTCAACAGCGTAAGAATTCTTGTTAGTCCAGTCAATCGCCGGAGCCACAGGTGCATTGAACATCGGCTGAACAGAGAATGCATTCTGATGAGCCATCGCCGCATTCACATAAGCCGGATCAATGTACGGAGCCGGAGACGAATAACCGATCTGTGGAGCAGCATCCCAAGGACTTGCAGCGAAGTTGACCTGAGCCGGTGCTCCCCACGGATTCTGATACTGTTGCGGTTGCGGTGCAGCGAATCCAGGTGCAGGTGCCATCGGCTGCTGCATGCGACGTGCTTCAGCAAGCTGATTGAAACCCCAGCCTGCCGCCGGAGCCTGCGGAATACCATTCGACTGAGCAAACGGTGCCGGCTGCTGTGCTGAAGTCGGCTGATTACGGCGGGAATACGGATCATTATTAACCGGATAGATGCTCTGGCCGGTATAATAATACTCCATTGACGGAGCGGCCTGCTGATAGCAATACTGCTCGAAGCCATACCCGTTCGGAACCGGATAGTCCGGATTCCACTCTGGATTTGTGTTGTAAATGTTCATTGTGTGTTCCTCCTTGTTTTTATCTGACGAACATGTTTACCATCAGCTGAGAAAGCAACATGATGTCGTTTACGTGGTAATCGATCTTTCCCGGTACACGGAATTTAGACCAATCCCAACGTGTTCGCAACAGAGCAAACATGTCGTTGATTCTGGTGATATGCCCAATTTTATACGGGCTGTTGTTCGGCGGAGCAAGCACCATGTTATACGGCGGCACAATCTGTACCATACCGAGACGATTGCTTTCTTCCGCGACAGGACACCTGCCAGATGCATTAATCTCAATCACCTCGGTTGATTCGATACCGAGATTTTCACGCATGAATGTCAGTACATTTGACATGTTCGAGAGAATCTGCATCAGAACCGATGTAGGAACCGGGAAGGTGATCAGCCACAGCCCATCCTGCATCTCATTAGGCATCGTCTCTCTGAGAATACAGCCTGTGCCACGGAGCACACCTCCGCAATTCGCATTGACGCCCATGTAGGCATCGATCTGTGACAGTCTGGTCTTCGGATCTGTCACGCGTGCATTGAGATCCTTCAGCAAAACCCGCAACCCAATCATGGGTTCGCACTGCAGGTTTTCCGGTCTGTAACGCTGCATCATCTCTGATGCATAGTCGACCGTTGCATTCGGACTGAGCACATTCCTCTGATAGGTCTCAATCATTGGATGTTCCTCCTCTTAAAATATTCGACGCCAGATACCACATTGTGGCCTTTTGTCAAATTAATAATATACACGTTTGTGAATCAAATATTCGCCATGTAATTGATCTGTTGTTGTCCGTGATAGACTGGGATAGATATCGAGCAATTCTCATTGATATCTGTGCGCAACGCAAATGATTCAGGTGACAAGAACGGATGACGAATCGTAGTGATACGAACATCGGTACCATTCGAGTCAACATCTCTTTGCTTCACCGCATCGATATACAACATCTTTGTTTCACCATTATTCTCAATATTCATTTCTGCCAACCAGTCTGCAACTTCCATAATCTCCCCACTATGTTCACATGGGTCGTTAATCCATGCAGTTCTCTTATGAACTTCTCCATCATTACAATGGATGGTCAGACTATATCACGATCTCTTGTGAGACCCCTTCCATTTCGCTTTAATCGGGAATTACTAGATGATTACTCTACACCCGAACCACTTGGCGCTACTCTACTCCTTTCGTCAATACGAATGTATTGACTTATTTGGTGATTAACACCGTTAGTTTCGATAGTCGTTGAACCTTTTACCATCAAGACCGAATTGTGTTTTTATCAAAGTATTTATCAGATATGGATCGATAAGTTCGCTTTGATATAATATTGCGCAAAGTGTTTTCAGTAACATGAAATTCAATCAGTCATAACATATCAACCCCTTTCATTGTAGGGGTCTTGATGGTAACTTGGCTGCTGATTCTCTGACATTGTCATCCCGACATTTCGTTACGAGTTCCCAGCAATTAAAAAGGTTTTTCGAGATGTATTACTACATCAAGGCGCAAGATTTTACGCAGTTCCGATATGGGATCTGCCAAGAGCTTCAGAAGCTTTATTGAATCCACCTTGTCTACGGATATCATCAATCGCTTGAGCAGCTGCTCTATTCAACTGGTGTCCTGACACGACAGGAATATCAAATTGAGATGCAATGGTTTTCAATTCGTTCATAATTGCGTGCAGCTCAGACTTCTCAGACTGCATTGCTGCAGCATCTGTACGTGCAGAACGAATTCGCTTGATATAATCGAGATACAATGCGACGACAACGTGCTTATCGTCGTTATAACCACGGATGATCTCATACAGGTCTGCTGTCGATTTCTCTCTGTATCCGTAATACAGAATCACAGATCGAAATCCCTTAGATGTCAATTCGCGTTCGATCATTTCAATTGTCTCATCAACTGTAAACATTGACAAGTCAGCATTTGGAAATAGGATTGCCCATAGACGACGAACCGTCTGTGTCATTGTATTCTCCATAGAGATATACATTGATATTGGTGTCTTTCCGTTTGTCGTATTCTTGATATGCTCATTGTACTTACAAGTGTCAACATGTGACTCAAGTAGGATACCACTCTTGTAGCACCCAGGTAATGCTGCATAAATATACAAGCATCCTGACAAGTACCCGGGTGACAAGAGATTGTTCAATCCTCGAATACCGGTAATGATTGTCTTATCTGCTGAACGAGAATCCTTTGCATCTGCCATAACATTACGCATCTGCTCCAGATTATTCGTGTCGAATGAATGTGCGACCTCATGATACGCAGCAGAATCATAAGCATTCACAATCTCGACTGCAAGCTTATAGACTTTATCAACAGATTCCTTGATGTTCGCATCGTCTTCATCAATCAGATCAAGAGACCCCAAGAACGAATCCTTGACTTTCAGTACCTTTGCATACTTTACATAATCAGCAAGAACCGTACACAACCGCAATACTTCTGCAGAAGTTGTGATCGTCGGCTTCTCTCGCAATGATTCAATCAGCGATATGATTTCAGGGTCTTCTCCTTCTTCACGCATTGTTTCAATCACGAGTGACACCGAACGAATATTCTGTTCTGTGAAATGAATCAATCTTTCACATACAGAATACAACGGGTTCTTAGATGGATATACCGATATAACACGCGCAAACAGCACGATATTCTTTGCGGATTTCCATTGGGTATTATCGGAAGACAGCACAGAAGCAATATTTCTCCAAATATTTGCTTTCAATGTTTTACGAGGCATAATTTTCACCACCGAATCTAAAAATTGTATTATTCTGTTCATCGGAAATTGAAATTAGAATTGGGCGGCCGAAGCCGCCCATTCCTTTACATTCCGATTGGTACATATCGCCCTGTGTCGTCTGTAGGTTTCAGAAGATTTCCGTCAAATACACATGCACGAGATGTCAGCAGATACTTCACAATCTCGATGGTTGCCGAGATCACCTCAAGGTCATACTGTGCAGATGTCGGGAATTCCTCGATTTCAGTATATGCTTCACGTTTGATATCAAATGAGCATGACGGATCCTTATAGATCTCATCTTGAATCGCCCTGCAGCGTTCCTGATAATTATCACCGTGTTTTGACCTGAAAATTTCTTCAAACAAACCATGGATAGAAATTAGAATCGCATGTGTTACAGACTCAACAATCGGATCATCTTCATGCATGGACTGATACTGATCAATACGATGATAGCCGTACGCAAACAGATTTGGAACGATGCCATATTCCATTGCTGAAGAAGCTATTGCCAAACAGTCTTCAACCTTATCACCAATCATCTTGGATTCAAGAGATGATGCTGATGTGATTGTGACCAGGGTGTCATTTGCAGTGTTCTCCAACGCACGAATACGTGCACGATACAGTTTGTTGATAACCATACTGTTTCGTGTATCCGCATCCATTTCATATTTCAGCGCCCGAATATATTCCGTTGGAATAGCATTCATGTTAAAGCACATGATCGTGTGATCATACAGCTGAGCATGAACTTTCGGAAGCAGACTATGATCCAGTGCAACAGACTTCATTCCGATCGGAGATGTTCCAAGTGCAGCAGCCAAGTCAGCGATATCATCCTTTAGCGTATCACTCTTAATGATACAGAATGTCATCGGTGCTCCATGATCCTTATCTGCGATAGCCCGTTGACGATGCCATCTCACGAATGTCGTCTCAAGGAATTCCTTGTTGAAGTCTCTGGCGATAATCAACGTCGGTGTGACGAGATCGTATTTGTTCATGAAGAAATCCCAATCGGAATCACCGAACTTGTGATCGTAAATCGCGACATTTACATCACGACCCTCAGAATACCACCAACGCATATCCTCATTTTCGATATAGCAGTTAATGCGGTAATCACCCGGCAAATGATCAACTTTGTATGTTGTAGAAGCACATGAAATATCACGTGTTATGAAACTCTTAACAACAACATTGTTGATGTCTGTAACCGCTGCATCTTCATCCGTGTCGTTATCGAACTTTGGATTCAATGCATCATAGACAATTTGCGCGAGTTCCGAGTCGTAGTTGTCAGCAACATTGATCAATCGATCCAGTGCTTTCCGAGTCAGCGGCTTAATAATTCCGGCTTCAGTGTCTTTTTCCACGAACGTCCGATCCTTGAGATAGTTCTCAATGTTTGTAAGAACAGAAAGAATCTGCATCTTGTGTTCAACCGTGGTCAGAGTCTTCTTGATCTCGCCGTACATCTTTTCAGCCAGCAGGATACACGAAGTTGTGCCATCACCGACATTTTCATTCACGTCGTCGATGATCTTTTTGATGGTGCGGTAAACCATCTGCTTGTACGGCTGACTGAATGATATTGCGCTAAACACGTTGTATCCGTCTTTGGTTGCACTCATCTCATTCATTTCAGAGATCAGAACCGTTGATGCATACGGACCATACGTTTTGCGAAGAGTATCGGCGATTGTTGAGAATGTGTCTTTGACGAGTCGGTCAAATGCTTCTTCCGGGATGACGTTTACATGATTCTCATGACTGTACTGCGTATAATCATATACACGCTCGTAACCAGCAGCCAAAGCCAACTGATCATCATTCATCAGAATCTCCTCCTTTATGGTTCAATTTTGCAAATTCTTCAAGCGGTAAAGCTTTTATTACAATTCGTCGAGCCCCTTTTTGAGAACGCTTATATTCCTGAATCAGATCAACGCCCATTAGGATCCTGGTGTAATCCCGCATGACAATGAATCTTAAATCCATTAATAATGAGCGAATCATCAAGTAAGCTCTTCGAATTTCAAAAAACTTCTCGCCTAATTGCATATCGAGCTGTAGGAGTTTAAACTCAAAATTATCAGGTTTTTCAATATGATCTTCGTTTTGCTGATAGAGTTTTATGGAATCACGAATCGTGACTGCCAGTCCATCAGCTTCTCTGGCAACTTTTTCCAGATCACCAACGATATCAGATAATCCTGAAAGTGATGCATTTAACGATCCCAGTTTGACCTTATTAAAGAAGAAATTATCACGATACACGCAAGACACTGCGATTACGTCATAAGTCATCTTTTCAATAACAGTGACTTGATCAAATGAATAACTTTCACGTCCAATGATTTTTGTCATCATTTTGTCCATTGAGCAGATCATTTCAAACAACCGTGGAACAGTTTTTCGGAAGACATTGCATTCGTTCTTTAGCATTTTCCGTCTCATATCAACTACACCTCAGAAATTTACAATAGAAATATTGTTGGCGATTTTCAACAGTGTATACCACTGTCGTTTTGTCATGGGCTCTTCGCCCAATACCATTACCACGTCTTTAAATCGGTGATGTACTGCTTGATCTAATGATATGATATTTGCTGGTTCGACATACAAACCACCAGTCTTCGGTTTATATGAAATCGAAGACCAAATCTGAGACTGCGTTGAATGAATCCGCAACTTCAACAGAGTCTTTGTAACAGACATGACAGAAAACATCGTCTGTGGACCGAGAGTAATCAAACGTTCATCCTGGTCCGGTAAGAACGTGATGTAATCCTCCTTTAGAACGAATCTCATATTCCGTCTGGCTGCACCGATACGATATTGCTTTTCACGCACTTCATTCAGCACCGCATCTGAATTTGTGATGTACTGCTTCGTATCAGCTTTACCTATGGAACGTCTAGCCATTTTGATCTGTTCACAGCTGCAACGAACCTTACGATCAATAGCTCGTGTTTCAACATCAAACAGACTTCTGGCAAATGCAATGTTCATTGATTGTTTTGACAATACGTCAGTCACATAATCTTCTCTAGCATAATTCTCTGCATGAATCTCAAATGGATCCACAATCAGAACCAGCTTTCCACAGAATTGTGTCTTGATCATTTTCATATACTCATACGGTATCAGCTGTGCGTTGTTGACCAACATCACGTCGAAGTTTTTCACCATATTCATATTGAAGTACAGGATATGACCCTCTTTCGGGAATACAACCCGAACACGCATAGGATCCACCAGATCAATCAAATCAGGAGAAGGCATGTGACGAAACAGATCTTGGTAGAAGAGGTAGTTTGGTACCGATCTTCTTGCTAGACCGATATAGTCTCTACACCCATCAACAATCATGATCTTGTTGAAGTCTACAGTTTTGACGATTGCATTCAGAACATTTTTGAACGTCAATGTGCCTGCCATTCCGCCAACAGTCAGACATGTATCAGTTCTCCATCCACCTTCGATAAAGGTCTCGACTTTATCGATCATTGCTGAAATATCGAGTTCCATACTCTCCCTCCTTTCATAATGATAAAGCAAGTGGCGGGTTTAACCCGCCACTCACTTATCACTGGGATTTTATTACTGCGGAATCTGCTGACCGAACACGTCGTCGATGGTAACACCATAACCGGATGTGCCAGAAGCCTTGTTCGTCCAGAGAAGCATATCCCACTGGATAGCCTCAGCCTGTTCAGAATCACGAACATTGATGATGTCAACAAGACCTGCCGGTTGACCAGTTGCAGTATCGATGAAGATATCATTCAGGATACGCTCAGGACGCAGATAGACGCCGTAGTGATTATTCTCGCGATCATAGAAAATGCCCGGGCGATTAATCAGCTCCTGCAGACGATTGCCATGAATACCCATTGTTGCAAAACGTGCAAGCTCATCCGGCTGCCACTGGATATTCGGCATATTCTGCGGGAACATGAACGGCTTCAGGGTATCCATAACATCCTTCTGCATCTGGACACCTGCACCCATTGCCATGATCTGACGCTCGGCATAAGTTGCAGCGTTCTGCGGAATCGTCACGTCCTCAGGACGGAAGATTGCACGCATGATCACGTAGCACTTACCGACAGTGCCGGGCTTTTCCCATTCAGCACGATTGTCCCATACGCGAAAATCCGCCTTGATCTGGAAACCGAGCTGATCCTGGAGATGTCTGACGACATCCGATGCGGAGAACCGATAGAACTTTACCGGAACTTCATTTGCGCTGACATTACCTTTGAAATTCATTGTGTGTTCCTCCTTGATTATTTAATTGGAATCCTGTACGGTGGATACGATAATGTACACTGACAGGATTTCAATTATATTCTGATGCTGTATATCGAGATCGTTGAACTTGGTTTCGTACAACTTCATCGCAAGCGTTTCGAACAAAGCATCCGGGATATTACCGTCATCAAATTGTTCAAGACAACTGCTGACAATATCCGTATCTTCAAGCGCATGCTGAACAAATGCGAGCGGTACTCTGTCGAGACGATTCTTCTGATTACGAATCGACGCAACCAAGCCATTAACACGACTCTCCAGCTCAGGAGCGAGATCACTTCCGGTCGGTGCATCCGGAAGTGTGATCTCCAATTGAATGGTTAACTTTTCGCAGAACTCAATAAAGGTCATTACCATGTACCCCACGGAGAACTGCTATTCCCGAAATTCTGGAATGTTGCACCGACATATCCAGTTTTCCCATATGAGGGATTCGAGATTCCAGGATAATCAGACGATGAAACGCCGTGACCCTGATTCGGGGTACCCCACACATACGTGGCGGGCGTATATGTGTTCTGTTGAGGCTGCATCATCGGCATTCCCGGCTGCGGCTGAGGTTGCGGATTAAATCCACCACCACCCCAGTTACGTCTACTGAACTGATCGAATTCAGGTTGGGGTTGCATCACAGGAGCACCAGGATTTGCAAGCTGATTCTGCACATTGGAAATCGAATTCGAGACACTGTTGATCAGATCGATTGCACCATTTGTCATGGCGTTACCGAGCTTCTGTCCGGTAAATACGGCTTCCACAAGATCATTGGGCTGTGCCATGGTTCGTGTTCCTCCTTAATTAATATGGTATTTAATGGTATTTCGGTGATGTAATTATATCACCAATATGCACTGGGTGGAACAAACTGCGGTGGTTTCCACCCTGGCGGACTACCCGTCGGACTAGGTCTGATATCATTCCCCACTCCGAAATAGTTGATCATAGGCGGATCCCACTTGGGACCACCCATGCTGCAACCCATGTTATTAGTCGAATAAACCGGAGCATTCGAATATGTCTGGCTATTGACGATGGGTGCATTAGCAAGTGCAGTAACATATGCCATTCTTGCCCAAGGGCTAATGGTGTTCTGCATAACAGGATCTGCAACAGGAGCCTGAACAGGCATCTGCTGCGGCATCGGCTGATTGTATACCGGCTGGTTGTACATGGGTTGATTGTACATAGGCTGATTATAAGCCGGGACACCCCATGCCGGTGCTTCGTACTGATATGTGGTCTGATACTGACCCTGCATCGGGATCATGTATCTCGGCTGATTCATACCGAAACGATTGATGAACGCAAAGAATGCGGCCAACAGCGAACCAGCAATACCAACGACGAAACCTAACGTTGTTAATGTCATAACAGCATATCTCCTTTCATGGATATTAAAATAGTAAGATCTGCGGATTATGATCTCCCCATTTCAAGTTAATCATATATGTGTTTCAAGAAAAAATAAATTCGGTGGGGGATAATCCCCCACCTTATATTTTATTTCATGATCGGCTTGTAACAAGCTCTGATCTTTCTGATCATTTCTTCAGTGATTTCAGTCGCATAACAGCTAACACAAATACCGTATTTTGTGTCAGTATAAACCTTATCAATCAACAGAGGTGTTTTTGCAATAAAATGATACATATCGACACATTCTTTCTCATGGTATGCTTGCAATGTAAGTTGGATTGCACCATGATCGATAACGCTATGTGTCATAATCTCGTCAAGAGACACAGTTGATGCATCAACAATTAATGTGAATTCGTTGTCATGTTTGTGATAATGCATCATCACTGATATCTTTTCTAGGTTTGGTCTGAATCCGGTATCGGTATACTCAAGATGCATCACTTTACTGAAGATACTATTATAATATTCCAGATATCCTGTCTGCGGATCCGTCAAATACATCTTCAGAAGATCAGTGACATCTTCGATCGTCACCATCTCTTGAGTCAGTCTCGTTTGGAAACGCGGTGGTGTGCATTTCTGAATCAGCTGGATGCACTCAGATAACGAACACCGCATTACGAGAATCTTACCATCGACGCTCAGTGGTGCATCAGCAAAGTCCGTTTTTGTACAACAGGTTTCCCAGTATAACCGATGAAATGCATATGATGGATGATCAATCTCGACAGTGATTTTGAACGCAATTGATTCAAACAACGGATCATTGAATCGATGTTGCTGCATCAACATTGTAGCAAGCATGGTTTCTTCTGAACGACTTGGAGGAATAATGTCTTTAACTTTCATATGTAACATCCTTTCATACCCAAAATTAATACAATCCTTAAGGAGGGATACTAATGAGCAGTTATCTGATTCCAGGTATTTCAGAAAAAACTTCTGATGATGGAAGCACGAATGATATTTCACAGCGCAGTCCCCTGCTATCAACCTACTCACCAAGGTTGTTTGGTTCACCACCTCAATTGACAACATTGAATGATATGAGATGGATCTCGGACAAAAGTGAATCTGACATAAAAGGCGGTGATGGTGCCGTTGGTGACTTTTATTTACGACACGTTCTTCGTGATGCACAGGTCGTAAACTTTTGTGTTGGCCATGCAATGTTTACCGGTGGTATGTCATCATTGTGGAATGCAATCCGTGTTGTCATGCAATATACAACTGCAATGAGTAAATACGGTGACTCATCAGTTGGTACTGGAGGAAATGCTGCAACACAGGCAAACACTGCAGCACTTATGAAAGCTTATGAAGAAGCTTTGACAAATGATGATGGTAAATATGAAACTGCAAAAGCATCTACAATGGGAACTGACTTCGCTGATATCGATCCTGATACACTTGTTCTGAAAGACGATAGTTTGAAGAATTATACGAGTATGCTTGGGGATATATCAGCGTATCTCTTGACATCATTATCTGTTCAGCAACCATTCTACACATTTGAAAGTGACTGGCATTCTTATATCAATAATGTCACAATGATGTGTAGTGCTGCGGCAGTTATGCTCGGTCTCACAAACGCATCTGTCCGAATCGGTGATACATATCCGAAGATCAATGAATATGACATTTGGAACAAATACAAATGGATCACAACAGATTCTGCAATGTCAAACGAAAAAGTCGAACAGAACGGTGAGACAGATAACTATGTTACATTCATGACGGATCCTAAGAGTGTGACGGAGAGCTACACAAACAATACGACACAATCACAGATATATTCATCCGTTATTAATGCAGGCGATGCAATTGGTAAAGAAATTGCGTTCATCACATCCTCATCTCAAAATCAAGTTGACGACCTGGTTGTAAACATTGCTGGAGATGCGATCAATGCTGCCGAAAAAGTTATGACAGCTTTGACTGGTGGTATTGGTCGCTTCACAGCAGCTGTTGCATCTAGTATGTCACGTTCTTTTATTGGTGACCACACGATCTATCCAGAGATATTCTCTGATCACCAATCGAACAGTTCGTCATTATCATTCACCGTGAAGCTTCGTGCATCCGGGGGAGATCCTTATTCATACTTTACCGAGATACTTGTACCGATGTTCTTTGCTCTCGGATTGGCATTGCCACAGATGTCGAAGAACTCCGGTGCAGCATATACATATCCACCACTTGTACAATGTAACGTTCCTGGTTTATGGGGAACACGCCTTGGTATCGTTGATTCTCTGTCAATCACAAAGAACGTTGATGGAAATGATATTTCTGTTTATGGGTATCCTATGTCTGTTGATGTTCAGATATCAGTTAAGGATCTAATGCATGTTATGGTTACAACACCTATGGACAAACCATCACTGATGCTGAATAATCATACGATGTTTGATTATATCGCACAGTGCTGTGGTGTTGATAAATATAAACCAAATGCATCTATGAGATTGATGACAAAACGTATCCTGGCAGCGTCATCCGGCAAGAACCTGTTGAAGAATATCGGTGACGCAGTTACATCCGATTTCTATCGTGTTGCCAACAGATTCCTCGGAACCGAATTAATGTAAAAAAAAAGAAGAAAGAAGGGTGGCCGTGTTGGCCACCCTTCTTTTAGCATCATTCAGCTCGCAAATTTCTCCAGCGTGCGCTGAAGCTGTTTTTCGTATCGAGCTTCAACCCGCGCAATTTTTCTGTTAGCACGCCGCTCTTTGCGAGCAACTTTGTTGAGTGCCCGTGTTTTTGCACGCTGATATCTTTTTGCTGCGCGATCCTCTTTTTTATCAGCGGTATTAGTGGTGTTGACAGGGCATGTGTCTTTGAGCTCAAGCAGCAGCTCGTTAGCATTGTTCATCATTGTAATAACCTCCTCATTATGATTAGTCGTACAGAATAGTTCAGGCTTCAGAAATTCTGAAGGAGGATCGTTGCATAATCCTCAATGGTCTCGGATTCCTTGAAAGCTTTCTTGGCGAGTCGCTGGTATGCTCTCTCAGCTTTCGCCACAGCTCTTTCAGCTTTGCGCTCGATTCTGCGCTCATAACGAGCTTCAGCTCTCTCAGCTCTTGCAAGAGCTCTCTGGAACTTTTTCTCAGCTCTCGTGATTGTAGATGTTGTGTTTTTCATAATAGCCTCCGTTTTCTCCTGTACTTATCGGCTACAGGAACCATCGATGTCAGGGCGGCATAGAAAATTTACTACCCGGAATAAGTTTCAACAGGGGTGATGCTTATTCCTTATTCACATTAATAATATATAGATAGAGATTTAAAATAATAGAAAAAATATGGAGGCGCACATGCGCCTCCATATTTCCATTATTGAATTCTTCCACACACCCGCAGCATTGAAACGCCAAACAAATGTGGATCAAATGTTTCAAACATCTTTGCTGCCGGAATAGCATCCTGTAACGGGATACAAATGCTGCCGTATTTCAAAGTCTCTATCTTCAATCCGGGATGACATTGGTTTGTTTCAGAGTTTACCCATACTGCAGGGATCATTGTGATTCCATCACTCGAAACCGCTTTTTCTGTCTGAAAACGGTCAAGCATTTTTCCGTCGATTTCAAATTCAGCACGATCAACATTTGGAAACAACTCATACAAATGTTCAGAAATCAACTTAACGCTTTTCTCAAGCAATGATGTGAAAGCAAAGTACTGACTTGACGTGATGTAGACACTGTCACGCTCATATCCATTTGATACAGATATGCCGAATGCTGGATAGATTGAAACACTGCCATTTGGACGTTCTTTTATTGTGGCAAAATCACCGGCGGGTTCGAATCGATATACATATAGTATACTCAGATTCTTGTTAACACTCCCTCGAAAGAGTGAATAATTTATCTTCATTCATTATGCCTCCGACGTATCATGATGACCAAAGTCAAGCCGCATATATGTGCTAATAACAAGTCTGTCGAGCAACTGATTATATTCCTTTGCAGAATGTACATTGAAAATCAAATCAGGCTCTGGGAACTCTTTACGAATGAAATCAAACAGATCATAACGGATGTTCGTGTATTTACTGAGATCGGCTTCATTGATATTATAGATTGTCGATACATCTGCCCAAGGAGAAATCATGCCGGATTGACCAACATCCTTGGATGAATCCAATAGATCAATCTTTCCGATAACAGACGGATGCAGTTGACGATGCATGAAGTTGATCTTGTGTGTATCCACACGACCAAGCGAATTCGGCCCTTTCTTAGTCCAGCGTAGCTGTTGTGGATAATCAAGATCATTCGTAAAATCAGTCACATGGATCGTTCCAGTCTTGTACAGATTCTTCAGAATCATTTCGGGACGGAACTTCACAGACGGTTGCTGATCTGACATTTTCAGAAGCTTTCCATAACGGAACATTCTCTTCAGCTTACTGGATACATCAGCTGTCACGATTGTTGAGATAACCTCATTCAGGCGAAGACGTTTATTCTCATATGAGTAGATGTTCACGTTTTCAAAGTCTGTCTGAAGGACGTATCTCAACAGTGCGATCATTGTATATTTGTCGATTTCATAAATCGGAAGAATATTCGCCGAAATCGTATCAAGCATTCTGGCAACATGCATTTCATAACATGCACCACGATGCTCAATGATATTATCATAGTATGACAACTGGTAAATCCACCATGCCGGATTACGAAGCTGATCAATATCTTCCGGAGAATACTTTCGGATCAGTGACATTGCCATGACAACAATTGACCGAACAAACCGGAATTGTTCAAGACCCTTACGGTATGCTTTGATGTAAATTTCACGCCCTTCGATGGGCTGGAAATACTCATAACGGTCCTTTTCTGCCTGGATGATATGGTCACTGAACTGTAAGATTGGGTACACGCCGAGGTATATCAGCGGTGAAGGAATGTGCATAAAGCATGCCAAAATCGGTTCCATCGTTGTGAAAATTTTCACCATACCGATTTTAGCCTGAATGACATAACCATCCACTGACGTCTCTGTGGAATCATCATATTGAATCACAACAGGAAGGAGTGATTTAACAGTGAAAGCATCTTTACCAGACGGATAAAGGAGTTTATCAACCATTTGATATTCCGAATACAGTTTGTTTTCGATCAGGTAGTTTCCATGCTCATCTGCAATCGGAACATACAACTTATTGTGAACGACCTCGGAAATGATACACCTATTCTTGTCACGGCTACCACAAAGAATATCGAATTCCAGAATACCGATACGCGTATCACCAATAATTTTTGTTGATAATTTGTCGCCGGTTTCACGCCGGCGATACTGAATTTCTTCAGCTCGCGGGTGCGGATTCCATTTCCAGTTGATGACATGAATATATGGTGCAGGCGTGTTGTCGCAACGATACAACCCTAAGATGTTCAAAACTTCGATATCCTGAATGCCCTTCTTTGCATAGATATGCAACGGCTGATCGGTACCGAGGTTTACCTTTATCCCCGAAAGAGGATTCTTGATGTTTTTGATCACGTACTCAGTCAACTTAAATCATTCCTTTCTTTTGGCATGATGTAATGGATAGTAATAAAGTGTTTCTATCCCCGCCGAAAAAATAATACCTATATGCAAAATTAAAAAAGAGGAGATGAGGAAATATGGCAGATCGTTTGGTTACACATTCTCCTTTGGGTTCACCTGATACACTTCGTGCGTTCCTCCAACTATCAAAGAGATTCTACAATCTGCATACACCCAGACAATTTGGTTATTCGGATGCAGATGCTCTGCAATATGTTGGTACATCTGAAAACTTCGGTTCAGAATTGTTCCTTGAATCAAAGAAATTGAAGATGTATAAATTACCAAGCACATTTGTAAATATGAGTCGACCACTGATATCACTTTTCAGGGTTGAAGCAGCTGACTATATGGATTCATATTTGCAAACTGGAATGCGGATGTGTACACCGAAACCAAACGTGTTAAATCCTGCTTGGCAATACAAGATCGAGTTTTCTGACGTAACTGAAGTTGTCATACCACGTGCGATACATGACGGATATGGTGATGGTGTTGAAGAAGAAGAACCATGGGACTATGATACCGGTGTATATCCAACAACGTTCTATGTTACCACAACGCCACCAAAACTCAAATATTATGACGGTGGTGAGGAGCCGTTCATTGAAGAAGATCTGATTGCTGGATCAGATGGTTCAACAAAGTATTATTTTCCGAAGAATGATATCACTGAGAAGCTGATTACATTCACAGACACAGACGTATTCCTGACGGAAGACATGGTATCGTATCCTGAATTAGCCTGGTTGTATTTCACATCAAATGAATTGATTACGCTTCCAGAAGTCAAAATGACAGATAATGTTGACCGTAACGGAAATCCACTTGTATCAATCGGAACAAATGGACAGGCTTCTTCATTCATTTATGCTGGAGCTTATGGCGAAACGAATCTTCCTGCCACAGAATATTCGGGCACTTGGTATATTCTGATCTACGGCGGTTTCATTGACTGTCAGGACAAAGAATCAGCATATATCTACAACACAGGCGTTCGTATTACAAAGATTGAATATGTATTGATCCCAGAAGATGCAGATCCATCAAATGGATGGGATGGTATCGATGTACTTGAATCTCACACCATCACATTTGATGTGGATGATAAGATCATCCACATCTGTCTGCTAGATGTTGATAACATCTATTATCAGGGTCCATATAAATTCCAGAAGATCAAAGACGGTGTTCATGGATATGATCCAAACCTTCTGAATCAGGGCTATTTCACATACTTCAAATTCGATAAGTCGTTCAGTACATCACAACTTGGAGCAATCCTACCAGTTCTCCGAATCAAGTTTGCTGAAGAATTCTTCTTTAAGCGTGAGGCTGATCTGAATCATTTTGTATCAGGTGTTCATCTGGATTACACGACAGATTATTCAGATAATTCTGTCCCGAAGAAGTTCGGTGTCATCCACAGTCTCGGTGAGTTCGATGGATTACCAGAGTACTTCAAACGCTATTTAGAAAGAACTATTCATCGAGCGCATGTTGAGATGTATGCAATTCGTGATGATGCGAATAATCGCAATCAAAAGCCGATGGACAAACAAACTGCTGCAATCATTCTTGATTCCGCGGTTCCACAAAATGAAATCAAAGAACTGACTGGAATGGGTATTGTTATTACATATGCCGCTGAAGGAAGTAATGATTCCATTATTCAGCCAAAGTATGTGACAAACGAGGACGCGATTGTATCAGTAAACAATTATCCTAGTGATATCAGATTTCTTTCAAATGACAGATTCCTTGATGATCAGATATGTACGTCTGAAGAGCGTGAAGAGTGTCCAAGATTCATATATCATGGAAATGGTTATTTCTCACTTGGTTATATTGATTTTGATCCAGTGTTGGAAACCGGTCGAGGTTATCTAATCACAAACGACCCAGCAGCATACATAAATAACGAGACTTCCAGAAATCCAAAAGCCGAAAGAACGGCAGCTCGTATTTGTGATATCCCGACATCATTCACACAACTACTGAGTGTCAAGGGTAAATCACCAACATTGTTGATGGATTCACAATATATCCGTATGGGTGCACCTGTTATGCTGAACCGCGCAATCGTTGCGGAAGATGTACAAGGTGAGAAACATATCATCATCGAGAATGATATTCATCGGCTATGGAATGTCAATCCATCACTTCGATTCACTGGACTTGAAGGTTATACCCCGTATGTTCAGAACCTGATTGTCAATAGAAATCCAGATGTAAATCGTCTTAAACAAATGCCATTCTCTAGTCTATCGGATGTTCGTGGTAACAATGGTGGATTCCTTTGGAAGCATAAGGATTTCCAGGTATTCAAAGTCCCGAGTTCTGAAATTATGCGTGTTGCAAAACAGGCACCAATGCCGTACAATGCATCATGCAAGTATTATCTCGATAATGGTGGATCAGGATATTCGATCGGTGACAAAATCGGTTTCAACATTGGTGGTGTGTATCTGAAAATCGATGTCATTGATGTGAATGACGGTAAGATCACAGATTATCAATTCCATATGGATACGAAATATCCCGGAATGAATTATGATGATTATGGTACACTGACGGATGTGATTCCAGATATTCCGTTATCGAATTTTGATGGACAGACTACGACCTTTACAACCCACACAATTTCTGGTTCAGGATCTGGTGCGACATTCACATTTGTATTGTCTGATACGATCATGAGTCATTATAAACCACCGCAGTATGATTGGCAATATGGACGTATGCCATATAATCCTGAATCACAACCTCCATATGCTGATGTGCTGCGTGAAGGACAATATGCAATCTCATGTGACAGTTGGTCAAACTCTGTACACATCAATGAAGTCAAATCTGAGATTACAGATGAAAATGATGTGTGGGACGTTGATCATCGAATTCAACTAACAGGCTTCATGGGTGAAATGAATCCAGTATATGACGATTCCGATACTGCTTATAAGCGGAAAGCATTCTCGTCAATGATGTATCATATGCTCAGTGATGGGAAGTTTGTAAATGTTGACATGATGGACGTTGTAAATCATCCTGCCAAATACGTTAAAATGACATATCGAACGATCGATTATGATCCATCAGCTGGATTCACTTACGAGGGTTTGCGTCAAGGAGTTGATTTCAGTAAACTTGTGTCAAATCAGGGGTTGAATCAATTTGGTGCGTTCTTTGGTCTTGTTGAGAAACAAGACGGTGTATCAATTGATTCAACAAAGGCGTATTTGTTGTCATATAAGTTTGCATTGGATATGCTCGATACATCCAAATTCCCATCGTATACGAATCTCAATGTATCATCATTCAATATCTATACAGCGTCACTGTTGATGTCTCAACAGTACAGATTCCCATTTATGTATGATATTCATTCTCGGTCCAATCATCAATATACTGACTTTGGTGGATTCATTACACGTGATTATGGATCTGATCTGAATTTCAGTGACATGATTAGCGTGATCGACGATTATCCATCAGATGCAAATCTATTGTACGGAGCACAGTTCATGAATTATCCGATGTATCGGATAACACAGATACCTCGTATAATAGATCCTACGGCACCATACCACATAACTGATGTTGAACAGATATCGGAAATCGATATAACCGACATTCAGATCTTACAGTATTTCATCAATACCGCATATACTTCAGGACAGCTTGTATATCATGACGATGATCCTGAAGTATACCGAGTTTCGGAACCATTTACTTCAACAACATTTGAATCTGATGTTGCCAGCGGTAAACTCGTGTACTATTCCAATCGTGACAATGTTTCCGGTCACAATTATAACGAGCTGAATAAAAACACTGAATATGGTGGCTTTATTCCGCTGAAAGACACATATGATGATACTGCACACGTTGGTATGGAATCATATGAAAACAACCCATTGTATGTATTTAGAATCGATAATGCTGCTTTCAATTATAATACACTCGATGGATTCAGAATGTATGATGGTACTATGGACATTTCTGAAATGACATTGTTGATTATTAATGGACGACAATATGTATTCCGTGACAATAAATGGGAATGGAACTATCATACATGAGAAAGGTGTGAGATATTTTGAAACCAAATAAAATCAAGTGGTATCTTGGTTCATGCACATTGGCTATGACAATGGATCAGGAACGCAAACATTGGTTGAAGAAAACCGATAAATCAAAGCAAGTTCAAGACAAAGTCACGGGTGATATCTTCCAGGGACGTATCGACAACCTTGGATCTGACATTATCATCGAAACTGAGAAACTCCCCATGATTGATCAGTTGGTGAATAAAGCAAAGTTCAACGATGATGCTTTGACAAATGCTTTGGAACTCGGTACTTCAGTATTCCCGTTTATCCCCGAGATGAATGGGCTTGAAATGATTCGTGTGAAATCGATTAACACGGACTCCACAGCCGATACACCACACCTCAATTACCGTATGAGAATTCGGGACTGCTTCATTATGGCAGTCCCGATCTCGACTGATGAGGGTGATTTGTTTACATACAGATGGCTCTGTACGCTTGTACCGCCTGTTCTTGAGATATATAATCCAAATACACAAACTTATGAGAATTCTGTATCGATCGGATTCAAGACATCAGATGATGATCCGACTGCAATGAATGTTACCAACCCGGTTTATTTCTATCCACTGGATGAAGTCCTGCAGCCATTTCACATTACTCCGGACGATGATCCGACTGCATCTGAATTTGTTACAGATCTGATCAATGATCCAGAAATGATCGGACTCCCGTTGATTTGGTTTAATTGTGATCAAACCAATCGTGGTGCAAAATGTATCATTACCCCAAATGAGACTTCATCATACGGAAAAGTTCTCACAATGGGATATGACAACAATGGTTCGAAATATGAACAATATGTGTATCCGTGTGTTGGACCTTTATATCTCAATGTCCCGGTATCAATCGACCAAGGTGTTGAATCAAATGATGATTACTACATCGCTTGCTCGGCTGATGGTGCTGCATTTACCGGAACTGAAGCCGATTTCAATATCCCGATTACTGATATCAAAGTGATATATGCTCCTTCTGATGATCAGGCTACAGCGTTGCTTACAGTTGACAATACGCAACATGGTGTCAATATTCTGAAAATGGTCCAGAATGACGCATGGGTGTATAATCAATCCCTCGAACAATATCGCATTCCACTGTCAGCGTTCAATTCGAATGCATTGGTTGAAGGTGTTGAGGAACAAGATCCGTTGATTCCTGTATTCAGAGCCCAACTCGATCAGTCGATCCCATTCACTGATACAACTACTGATGTCGGTTACGCTGGTATGCGGTTTGGTTCGTCAAAGAACTATATGGACCAATTCCCAAGATATCCGCACGACATCGAAAAGATGAAAGGTCTTCCGGATTGGGTTCGTGAAACAACCGATACTTCATCACCGCAACACCTGTCGGTATATGCAATTCATAATACACCGTCATACAATCCTGAGGTTCAGGAAAGTAGACAAATCGCCGGTTTGATATTCGATCCGGGTATAGAACGTACATATCCGACAACTATTAAAATCGGACGCTATCGAATTAAACGCGTTGACATTGTTGAAAAAGGTAGCGGATATATAGCTGAAGACATTGCTGGAGGAAAATACAGCCGTGTTAGAATTCGTTTTAATAACGGATTTTTGTCTACGGTGATGCTCTCGATTAAGCGTGTCGATGAAAATGGTGGAGTTCTTGAAGTAGACCCACTATATCGCGACGAAGGCGACCCTGTTGCAGTATGGCTATATTATCAAACATATCCCACTGATGGTGGAGAGATTTCGATTAAGTCGAACGCGACATATGCTGATTATTCATCAGAACTTGTTCCTGATAATGTACGTGCACAACGGTGGTACGTTGATCACATAACTTATGAGGAACGTGACGGTGTCTGGTATGGTGATAAGGTTTACATCGGTAAAAACGAAGATAAAACTGAAACATTGAATCGAGTGATTTCGTTTGATGATATCAGTTCAGCACTTATCGAAAACCCGTTCGAACCATCATGGGATCCGACGGAATTCATGGGTGAATCACTCAGTACGGCGTGGGTAACCTACAGATATCCGGAATGGCTTCTTGTCGAAGCGCGCAACAGTGCCGATCCTGATGCTGGAATGGAAGATCATGGTGGTTACAATCCTGATCCAAGTCCATACACGCATTATACAGATGCAAAAGGTGTCGGTTTGAAAGTTCGTATCGAATTCGATTACATCGAAGAAGTGACACCACCTCGTTCAGCTGCAGACATTCCGACCGAAGAAATCGGTCGTGTGTATGTTCTTTCAAACGATGATCTGGAATATCGTAATAATGCGAAATTGAAACAACCCAAACCGGCTCGTACAATTGCACGTATTTGCGACATCCCGACATCTGTCGTTCAGCTTTCCAACATCCACGGTATTGCACCGGTATCCGTTGTTGATAAGAAATACGTTCGCACAGAAGCACCATTCACAGAAAATGATTTGTATCGCCTGTACAACGGTGTTCGTGACAGATGGGTTCGTCCGATCCATCGTGACAATACTGACACCCCGATTTATACGGAACCAGGTTTGACACCGAAATATGTTCAATCAAACAGATTCATTTTCGACTCCGTTGAAAATCTGAAGGCAGTCGATATGAGCGTGTACAATGATTTCAGAACTTACGAGAATCTGAACGCAATGGTTGATCCAGAAAATGTGATCATTCCTTCGGATGGTATTGTGAGTATGGGAGAACATTACGAGGTTGGATCATCAGGACAAATCATAGTTGGTGGATGTGCATTCGAATATCACGTCATTTCTGTGAACGATAATGGCGGCGTAACGGATGTCGGTCTCGCACCACCTGATCAGCTTATGTCAATTGCAAACTTTGATATGGATCCGGCTCAAAACGGATACACCAAGACTTATGGAACATCTCCAAATGATACGACTGTTGGAACTGGTTTGAAGGTGAAATTATTCATCAACGACTATCAGGAATTGCTTCCGAGACGTGGTAAAATCATTGAAGGTTTGTATGCATTCGTTAAAGAAAAGACTGGTATCTGGTTCTATGAATATGATGTAATTCATAATCTGGGCTGGCGACCGCTGCAACAAATCTCAGAGATAAATGAATCTGATGTGACATCGGAATCCGGTATTTCAGTCAGAGATGCGTTCGTTAACACGCTGATACCATCCGTCAGAGAATTGCAAGTCCAACAGTATGCAGCAGAACGTCCTGAAACAAAACTGAAGGTTCTTCAGACAGGATCATGTATCAACATTATTGATACAACTGCAACACCAGCAATGCTTCCGGCAAATAATCTGGGTGGACGAACAGTAGTCGATATCAATAAGCTCTATTGTCGTGAATTCGGCACACTGATTGCTGAAACGAAATCGCAACAGGGAGTCATTGATGCATTGAAAGCGGCTGGTAAAGACTATTTCGATGTGACGATATTCTGGAAATGGGATAATGAGCATGTTGCGTCTAACAAGTCATTCAAATACGGAATCATCAGACGTTCGTTCAACAATCTATTTACGACAGACACATTGTCATATCTCCCAGATAATGATCTTGTGAATAAGAAGTTTGTTCACACAAATTCTGGAACAATGATCATGTGGAATGCCCCACTGATCGGTCCTATGGTGTGGGCTTTCAATCCGTTAGCAACAGTACATGAGACATACTATCTCGACGAAGAAACTCGTGAGCTACAGGTTGTCAGGACACCATTCAAATGGAACGATATTGAGATACTTGATGCAAACAATCATCGTGTGACTGACATGACTCCATTGTATAATGAATCAGCTGGTATGTTGAATTGGAATATTCTGACAAATTCTCCAGTATATGCGCGTGCTGGTGAAGATCAGAATCCGATTTACCAACAACCAGACTTCATGTATTTCTACAATGATTCATCGATGTCAATTCCATCAGTCGATAAAGGACCTATTGGTGCATGGGAACTCGTATTCCCACAAGTCCATTCGTTCTCATTCAAAAACGCATCAACAAATTCTACAATGAAACCTGTCAGAATGCAAGTCATCAGAGGAACAAATATCCCGGTTGATCAAAGTTCAATCCTAAATGAACTTGGTGACAATGTTTCTTACAGAACGCTTGTTGTTGAACAACCTGCAGATGGACGTTCTAAATTGAAAGTATTTAATCCGAATACGAACACCTGGGATGAGATCTAATCAAAAAAAAAAATGAGGGAAGAGGGGCGCCGAAAGGCGCCCCAAATCCACTACAATAAGAAGGTGAAGTCGTGGATATCCACGATGGTTGGGGTAGCAGGATTCGAACCTACGATGTCAGAGTCAAAGTCTGATGCCTTGCCCCTTGGCGATACCCCAGTATCTGGATAGGTGCTCTCGAGCATGTGGGTCCATTTCGTCTTTCGACGCTCTCAAAGCCCATACACCCAGTCTGCAGCGTGCGTCTTATTAGACGCAGAGAGAACTCGAGAAACTGGCCTGTGCTGTTACCAACACTATGCCGCACCTATCCTGAAGAAACTGATAAACTTCTTGCAGACGGTAATTAGAACTGCAATCCCCGTCCAAACTGAACTGGGTCAATTAAGGAAGTTTATCATAAGCACGTGATGGGAATCGAACCCACGTACCCAGCTTGGAAGGCTGGTATTCTACCATTGAACTACACGTGCAAATTGAACCGTTTTTACATTCTTTAGCGGGGCAGTCTGGTATCCTTACGACTCTAGAATCTTGGGGAGTTTCTTTTTATTGGACAATTGAGTCCAACCAGCTCCAAGCGCCTTTATCCCATTCGGGAGACACTTAACTCTCAATAGGAACCCGCTCATCAATGCTGAATGCTAGCACCTTATCTAATCAGCGCCAGATGTAAAGCCGGCAACACTGACGCTGTCAATAAGCTGATTGGTGATGGTCAGGACTACTGCCATGTTAGCGATCACTCGAGCGATCGTTTATTACCTCAATTTGTCACGAATATATCAGACCCCGTGCTCGAGCAAACGGACCGACATATCGTCAAGACAGACCACCACAAAGATTGGCGGAGGTGAAGGGATTCGAACCCCTGCGACGCTTTCACGCCCTCCTGGTTTTCAAGACCAGACTCTTCAGCCAGACTTGAGTACACCTCCATATCACACAATATATCATATTGTGTGATTGTAATAATAATTATTCGTCATCGTCATCTTCATTATCAGGAAGCAAGCTGAAACCATATTCATCGAGTTTGTTTTTTATTTCACAAACACCACCGGCACCAAGACAGCGGATCTTCATAAGGTCACTCGCAGTCATGTGCCTGAGGTCGTCGAGAGTTTGAACTCCTCCGCGTTTCAGGGAATTGTATGTTCTGACCGACAAATCCATATCGTCAATCGACAGGTCCGGATCGATCTGTGTTCTTTGTTGTTCTTCCAGTTTAATACCATCTCTGATATACTTTCTCAGAGAAGGCATCCTGTCATCCAATGCTGCCATAACCCGATATTTTATGGAGATCTCAGCGTCGGCTTCAATATTTTTCTGAATCGTCAGGATCGGGATCCAATGGTTTCTACCGAAACGCATCCAAGCATTAGCACATCTAAGCTTGCGAAATGCTGTGGCTTCAATCTGTGCAATTCTGTCTCCAGTTACTCCCATTTCATGGCCGATGTCCATGAGTATCATTCCGTCTTCATAACGGAGACGAATCACTTTTGCCTCGCGCTCATTGAGCTTGTTAGCGAGTAACCATTCAATTGTTTCAGCAATGTCAGTCGGACATACCGTGACATCACGGTAGTCGACACCCATAACTTCACACCACAACTTGTGATACCATGACAGAGTTGGCTTGAACTTACGCATCTTCTCTGCGGTTGTTTCTTCGGAATGTACCGATCTTGTTGGACCGAACCAGTCCGTATCGTAGGCCAATTTGCGATAGCGAGTGAAAGACATCCCTTTCTCATCACAAATTTGCTTTTCCCCGATTTCGGGATGATCGCGTAGCGCGATCAAAATGTCGATGACCTTTTCAAGATCTGCTATACGTTCATTCAGATGTTCGCGATCAGTCTGTTTTCCTACCATAATTTTCCCCCTTTACCTTTTTACCTCTTCATCAACGTCAGCCCATGTAACCCAATTGTTATCGATAAGCAGCAAACTGTTAGACAGCATTGCATGCTTGACGGCGTTATCGATTGCTGAAGACGGATGCTCGTTGCATTTTGCAACCGCGGTATTTTCATTTTTGAATTCGATGCTGTGAGTGATATTTGAATCCACCTCATGACCGATAATACCAGATGCAAGACATCCATCTATCGTTGAGGTGAATGCATTTATGAATTTCTCATCATAAATATTGGCATCATCAGGAATGTCTTTATATCCGTTGCGTTTAAGTGCCGCTTTGGTTTCGCGTTTGACTTCATCGATGTCGACGTTGTCAACATACCAAGGCAACATCACGATGCTGTCATTTTCTGTCACACAGGTGAAATACCGTGTGAAGTCAACTCCATCCGGAGCTTTAATATAAGATGTGACAATCTTGATAGGATCAAGAAGCATACCTATACAATCTTGATCAGGACTATAGAATGCCGCTGTTGTTCTTCCATTAGTGATACGACGAGCCATGGTGTCTTTATCATCTGGAATCTCCATAAGGAGATCAGAGAACGGTTTTATCAGCGCTCCAACACGAGCGCCATCCATACCGCCTACATTGGTGATAACCAGGCGAACACCAATCACCTCATCGACGTTGGGAATGATTTCCCATGAAGAGGTGACGTGTTTACGTTGATAATCCCATTTGACCGATTCAGATCTGCCATGCAGAACTTTTTCCACAATTTCAGTGAATTTCATAATTAAACTCCTATTCTCCCAACACTTATGCAGTGGGCAGCGTGTAGCAATATTTACCGTTGCTACCCGGTTTCTTCGTAATAATAATATGTAGATACATAAAAATTATATTGTGAGGGGCGTTAAGCCCCTCACAATATATTCATGTTAAATGGGCCCTCAGGGACTCGAACCCTGGACCAATAGATTATGAGTCTACTGCTCTAACCGACTGAGCTAAGAGCCCGAAACTCCTGGTGGAAGGAGCGTAACCAAACCACCAGGAAATCAATCACGATAATGATGGAATGCCATACATCACCACCGCAATTGAGTGGCCGACCTGCAGGAATTACATGACATCACCTTGCAATGTCAAAACCGCACTCGACCATTGGTGCTACTGAGGGGAGTCGAACCCCTATGTCTTTCGACACCAGAACCTAAATCTGACGCGTATGCCAATTTCGCCACAGTAGCGTGTCACCCGGGAATATTGTATTGTTCCCGGGTGCTGTAATTATAGCTTTCGCTGTATGTACGCCTTTATACGTTCAGCAATCTCCGATGCCGATATGCATATGCTACAGCGTCAAATACTATTGCATATTGATGACCATACCCTTCTTTCGATTTCAGACAATGGGTATGTGTAAATGATATCAATCTCATGAAATCAATCCTTTCCGGTAATAATAATTACACTACTATTCACAAATGATGTGATCATCTGAAAATATTGTGTAATACGGTTAAGATCTTTCGTGATAGCCGGATACTTTTTTGGATCCACATCTCCGATGTTGGAAGAATTCACATAAATTCGATCTTCCTCAATCATGATCTCGAGATAGATTTCTTCACATTCCAACAGGTCGTGATCATGCCAGTTGTCTCGCGGCCCAGCATCTTCAATCTCAATGAATGATAGTTTGATCAGCTGATCAGTTTCGGTCTCATCATACAGAACACCATCAACCGACTGAACATCGATACTGTATCCGTTTTGTTCGAAGTGGTCTACGGCAACGATGGTGAACATCAGACAATCCGGATCACTCCAGTCTTCTTCCATGTAAGCGTCTGTCGCATTGTAGAACTCGATTGTCTTCTCAACGAGTTTCGGTACGAACTGTTCGATGATGTCACCGACACGTGCCCGTTTTCTAACAACATCGGAAGCTGTACAGTTCGTACGAACGAACTCGCGATACCTGTCGTAATCAATCAATTTTTTCGCCTCCTTTTGCTTTTCGGGGGTAACGGATGTTTTGTAGACAGTGCGCCTTGCGAAATCAGATGATTGATCAGGTTCATGCCGATTTCAGCATTTGTTGGCATGCACTCCGGTCTGGAGTTTCGAAGTTCTTTAGCCTCTTCGCGAATTTCATCATCAGTTGATGTCTTCATGTTTTACCTCCTTAACCAATCCATGCGTTACACGCAATGACACCATCATTTTCCCACGGACATTTAGAATAGTCTGGGAAATAGAAATCAATTATGGATGGATCAGCGTTATAATCATCAACACTGTACCAACCATTCATTTCCGGGATGGTGGGAAATTCAATGTATATCATCGTCTTTCCGTTTCGTTCGTAACCATATTGATTGAATACGAACTGTGAGGCAACTGATCCCTTGTAAGTATCATCTTTGATATCACATGGAATCAGAATTCGTCCGGAACCTCCATTACAGGGATTCGTTTCCCCCTTGAAGTAGGTTCCAATGAAGGACCCGAGATATGTCAACGAGTCCTTCATATCGGTTGTGGTGGTCGTTGTCGTTTCCTCAGTTGTCGTCGTTGTGGTTGTAGTCGTGGTTTTCTTTGTGGTAGTGGTTGTAGTTGTTGTTGTTGTTGTCGTTTCCTCAGTTGTCGTTGCAAGTGGTTCCTCGGTAGTGGTGGTAGTTGTGGCTATCTTTTCCTCATGATGTCTCCACCGGGCTGATTCACAGCCACATATGAATATTGCGATAACTAATGATATCGATAGTAGTGATATTACGTAAAGGACAGATCTATCATTCATCATCTTCACCTTCATGAGGATCAAAGCATTCGACACACGTCCATTGATTGATGGGTGTGAATGAAAACATAAATGAATATACCAACGTCTCATCACAATCCGGGAATCTTCTTGGACGGTCAAGGTCAAACATGATGTCGACCTCTTTTTCGAGGTCAAAGAGCCGTCTACATTTACGGCATACAAACGGGGAGTCCCATTTAAACTTTTTAAGACCCCTTACAATAGGCTTGTATTGCTTAGTAAAGCTATTGCGATCCTTCAGCAAACTAGCATCATATACAAACATTGTTTTGAGGTAGTGCATTACGACAGTTCGTTGCGCGGGATCGAGCTGCTCCATCAAACACAATACTTCCTTCAGGATTACATTTTCAGGTTTGCTCTTGCTGGTTTTGATATCAGCTTCGATATTCATAATGTCAAATTCTTTGGTCGGATCGAGAAATTTGACAACTTCTTTCGACGGACTATTATCACCAACGGTGTCAACGATCAGCTTAACCATGGAGTCAATCATCGACATTCGGATATCGTAATCAACGTGATTGATATCGATATCCGAGATCATTGAAATCATGTTTTTCTGAATGATATCATTCATTTCGTCTTTCATTTTTCTTCCTCCTTTAATCATCGTCGTCTTCGATCGGAGATTCCTCCGGATGATGCGGGTACATGGACGCAAGGTCAATACCGCCGATAGTTTCGGCAAGCATACCGTATACACTATTCCGCTGCAGTCGTTCCATGATTGCCGGAACATCCATGTTATACGGTTTCTTTTTCGGTGCGTCCGGATAACTGGGGGTTTCATCCCAGTCTTCAACATGACCCCATAATTGATCAATCATCTCAGTCACTTTTACTCTCGGTGGATCCGGTGTATCAGGTTCATCCGGCTCATCAAGGAGCTGATTCCGGAGCAGTACAAAGAAGTCCTTGAGATCATCAATCGTCATGTCACGGTTGGTAAAATTGTCTCTGCCGTAATGGTAGAACTTGTACCAACCGACGATGGTTCCGGATGGCACATGCAGGATATAAAATTCCTCATCAGAATCCTTCCAGCATCTGAAATCCCCCACTTCGTGATCGTCAGTTCCTGCGATCGCATCCTCAAGCGTTTCGAACGCTTTTTCGTTTGATGCGATATGATCATTGAACAGCTTTGTCAGCTGATCACGATCAAACGCATGATGTTTCATCGGTTGGAGCCATTTGCTGCGAATATTGTATGCTCCCCGACCTGTATATGACCGCCAATACGGCCAATGATCCGGATCACCGGTGACAATCTCTTCCACGTTAGAAACGTGAATTGTATCACCGTCCAGATCTACCGGATACATCAGTGTCAAGCATGACTGTGTGATCAGGATATATTTGCTTTCGCCAGGACCGATATAAATGTTACTCATTTTGATTTCTCGATCGAAGTTGTCCTCATCGGAATTCGTTTCGATGATCTCCGCATCCGTGCGGTAGATAAACAGATTTACATCTTCAGCGATGTCGTTGTACTTTCGCACGTACTCGAATGCCTTTTCGAGCGGAATTATTGTTGGATTGAACAACCATCCAACAATATTGTGTTCGATAATACCGGGCTGACGGACTGCGGTGAACAGGATTTTCTCAACCATTTTTAGTTTCCTCCTGTTTTTCTTTGGATTTCACTCGTTCCATGAGCATATCCCATGTTCTTTCAGAGGCTTCGCGTTCTGCTCTGAAACCTCCTGTCAGGACGTATGGACACACTCCGTCAACGAGTGCTTTCCGTACGTCATCATTCAATAAGATGTCAGTTGATGCCATTGTTAGTTTCCTCCTTATGACCTCTATATACTTTGGCAAAATGTACAAGAAATATGTCTTCATAAATCGATTGCAGTAACTTAGAATCAAACATTGGAATACCAATGAGCGAATCCTTATTACAACGCCAGTCATATGTAGACTTATCGAGCATAGCTGTAATCGACTCATTAGTGGACTGATCACAGATTGTGTATGAATTATCTTTCATAGTCCCAGCAAGATGTACGTCATAGATGTCAAGTTGTCCTGACAGGAAATCACTATTACCGTCGGACTCAATAAGCATTCCTTCACTGGCGGTAAATGCGAACTGCAACTGATACCAGTCTAGGAATACTTTTCTAAATTCAATCACGGTCATCATCATCACCATCCTCTTCAGAATACTGACTGAGTATTTGACGTCCTAAGTGGGACAAATAACCATGTTCAGCTTCATAGTTTTTCCAGTATTCGATCGAGCTGAGTCTATCGAATTTTCTACCGAATTTTCGTGCAGAATCTTCATCCGGGAAGTACCCGGGAAATAGACGATAAGCTCTTTCATAATGTTGTAACCTTTTAAACATCATCACAGCAATTTCTCGAACACGTCCAGCGGTTAATCCCACCGCTTTAGCAGCGTCATGTATCGAGTTATGATGGTACAGCTCTATGAAGATTGCCGAATCACGATTGGCATTTCTGAGGTATTTTGAATTGGTAATCCCAACATTTGTTATCACCTTTTCGATTTCTTCAATAGGTGCCATGATACTGAGATCGAATACCTCTTTATCAAACCAATGGACCTTTGAATTCTCATAGATGTCAAGGATCATGTTAGCAGGGTATTCACCTCGATGCGGTCTTACATGAATTTTTATGTCAAACATTTTCAGGTTCCTCCTTTGTAACAAGTTCGCGTTCGCGAGGCTCAAGATCCTGGAAGACAGTGTCTTTCATATTTCGCAAAGCACCCTTCCAGTATCCCTGGATGAATACTCGTTTGCCAGTTTTGCTGTACTCTCGCCAATGTCCGGTAACGTACCAGATCATTGCTTTGCGAACGAAGCCACGCTTTTCGAAAGCTTTGTCAACATCATCAACAGTCATGAAATGCCGTTTAATGTACCGGATCTTACCCCTTTTTGATGACTTCTTTGCAGTAATGGATCTATCCGGTATACGTGACGTTTTATTGTTATAGACATCAACAATAACTGGATTTAGCAATGCCGCATTGACGCTGTAAAACGCTGTAATAGAGCGTGATATTGAATCTTGTAATCTAAGCATGAACTCAATAAGAGATCCATTGTTAATCCTACCATCAATATCAGCAAGATACTCTGAAATAGATACGTGCTCACCTGTTCTAAGGTCTGTCACGCTTATATCCGAGAAATACGGGTCACCGACGTACATATAGTCATTTCTCATAATAACCAATGCAGTTGCTTCATTTTTTACAATACTGCACTTCTCAACATATCTGATTGCACCGATTACAAAGTCCAAATCGGTTACGTTCCCAGGATAGTGTGCTATATATCCCTGAATTTGATCGATCGGGATAATTGCTTCAATAGTAAACGCTTCATCCATAGGAGCACCGTCAGTCACATGCAGGACTGTTACCATGTTATTTATACACATTTTGAAGCAGTCACTGAACCCGTCGTCAGTATCCTGAAGTTCGAGATCCAGCTGTTTTAGCGGAATTGTATTTGCCACAAATATATCATTCGGCACTTGGAACACTTCCTTTTCAACCAGGGCATCATCAGCGTTTTTGATATCACTGGTTTCTTTCAGATCTTCTCTGAAATCAGCAAGTTCATCACCGTTAAGGGTAACCTTCTCGAAACAACCTTTCGGTAGCACGAGTTTGCAGAAATCGAGTAACTCATCCGAAGTTTTGAAACTCACAAGATCAGTAGCCGGACTTCGTAGTGCATTAATATACGGCTGTATTGCCGCAATGATTTCAGGCGCCAAATTCTTAGTAAAAATCATAATATCCCTTCCTTTATGTCCTTACGGACTTTCACATATTCTAGACAAGTATCTTTTTCACTTGTCCGTATTAATAATATATAGATAAAGGATTTGAATAATAAAAAAAAAAGAATAAGGGGCGCCGAAGCGCCCCTTATTCATAATATTTATTGGCTCCCGCTGTAGGACTTGAACCTACGACCCAATGATTAACAGTCATTTGCTCTGCCGACTGAGCTAATGGATCGGATAATCAGTATAGTTCATAGACTGCCGTAGTTAACCTCGTGATCCTGACCGACAGATCCGGCAGAAACCAACCGTGTGCACCCGAATTGGCACCGCGAACATCATACTACATCAGCGATTTCATATGACCTGGACGGAATCATTCCTTATCCTCTATGATCATACTGATTAATGGAGACTCGGGTCTGATTCGAACAAGACGTATCAGGGTTTTGCACACCCCTGCCTTCCCGCTTGGCTACCGAGTCATATATGTAAACCGGTTTCCCGGATTATAACCGATCTCTCGGACACAGTATAGGGATCCCATGTCCGAGTCCGACCTACGCCATTTCATTCAATCCAGCCCAACGTTGTGGTCAGTCCATCCCGCCGATATATTGATGTATTTCTCATCATTCACGCACGTCGACAGATCTAGTGTTAAGGAAAGAACTTCCTGACTCTGGTTCTGTATGCTGTATAGCATACTGAAGAGCCGTGTGGGAATCGAACCCACTGTGCGACGAGAATGCGCACTTTCGCCACACCACCTGACCTTGCGGTCATCACGTCTCGACTCCAATTGTTGTGTGTAATTTATGCGTCTCACTTCAATTATGTTCGCCGGAATCCTCCGGTATACCTGGCTCGCTAGGTGGCCAGTGCGTTCCCGCTCACACAACAATCTAGACTCATGAACTATTCTGGTGAACCCGTTTCTGATCCCGCGCTAACCAAATAGTCTGGAACAATTCACAGTCATTGTCATATCTCACATCAAAATTTCATAACCGTCCATACCCGTTCCAGGGCGTTTTTAACCACTCGCAAGCACGTGTTCGGAGCTATGGCTCCCCATGCTCTTTTGTGGATCCCTTTTCGCTCGCCACTACTAGGGGAATATGCCGTATCATCCTTTTCCTACCAGCTACTTTGCGATTCATGTCCAAGATATGCAGTAAACATGAATCCTTTCGACTATGGCTTTACGTTTAGGCTCATTTCGGCAGAGCGCGTCTTACTAGCGCCCATGACGCAACCAAGGTTTCGTACCCGTCCGATACTAGGAACTGCAGCATATCTACATTACTCTTATCCTTGTGCACTGCAACGGTTTCCTTGGTAAAGCTTACCCATCCTGGACCCTTCCAGGATGCGGCTTTTGAAATTACTCTTTTGATGTGGAATGATGGTGAAGGTTAGGTCTCGAACCTGACATCCCTGCAGGAGTTACACTCCCGACGCTCTACCACCTGAGCTACTTCACCTACAAGGCACAAACGATCATATTCATTCGTTAGAATTGCTGTACGTGCCTTTTACTCGGAATGCAGGGATTCGAACCCTGGGCTTCCACTTCCCAAAAGTGGCGTGATACCAAACTTCACCACATCCCGATATATCAATATATCCGATGCATGAAGGCGTCGGACCCTTCATGATTGATTTCACTTTGTCGAGCTTATTATTAATGGCGGGATTCGAACCCGCGTAGCCCCCGCTCGCAATTGCGAGTTTTACATAAGTCCCGGCCGGAACATTGTGTGGAAGCTCATACCCTACATGGGTTGCTTATGACCACTTGCATACATTAATAATACGAATTTACACCATAACTTCAAAGGATCTAATATCGGACAATCCATCTATTTCCAAGGGATCAAAGCATGGCAGTCGATACTCCCCGCTCGAATTAGTTCCATTATGACAATAAATCCACAGTTCACGCCGAAGCCAACCGCTCTCAATTTACTGTTATTCTTCGAGATATTTAATAAGCTCTTGAAGTCGCTTCGTGAATGTCTCTTTGTCTTCCCGAGCAATCATCGTTGCATACGGTAATGCAACAACCTTACATTTGTACTTCTCACTGAGTTGGTGCATAACTTCGCGGATAACATCTGGTTTTAACCCAGGGACGCCATGATCTTTTGTGTCAAAATATACAACCAGAAGATCCTCAGGTTTCAGATCATACAAGATCTTCATGTCGATATTGTCAGGTTCTTGAATGGTTCTGCTTCTAGCATCCCAATACATATGGAACTGAATCTGGCGGAATTTTCGATAGTCATCAGATGTTTTCGACGTACCACAATCCAGGTCGCCTTCCGGTTCAGAAAGCTCGTTTTCAAGCTTTGCATCTGCAGGTCCACCATATACACTTGACATATCATCATCTCCTTTACAATCCGTCAGAACGAATTCTGAATTTTATCTCAGCAAACTTATTGTCACCTGGATGATTGGCCAATACAATCAATCCACGATCGATCTTCCTACGCCTTGATTTCCAGTAGTATAGCTTACATTGTCTGGTATCATGATTCGGTAGGATTACTTCACAATCGTAGATACCTTCTTCTTCAGGAACTTGATCGATATGACACAAATCGAAACCGGCTTCTTCCTGAAGTTCTCCATGTAAATAGATCCATCCCGTTGCGGGAAGCTGATTATTGTAATCACCATGTTTCAATGCATGTACACGGATCATATCGATCCTCCTTTCAAATAAAAAATACGCGGTGAGATTCGAACCCACGTACTCCCAGGTGCGCCCGGGCGCTGTAACCAACCCAGCTACGCGTATTTCAAGATCAGAGTTTCGTTGTAGGATTCGAACCTACGAAGCCCTCATGTGGCTCACCGGGAACGTTCAACCGGCTGCTTCTGCCATCCAGCATATACGAAACTCAATCTTGAAGATATGTGACAGGATTCGAACCTGCGACCTCCGACTCAAGGGGCGCCCTTGTCGGTATTGTAACCGTCTCAACTACACATATCTGAGGCGATGCATCGCCTTGAATCAACACAGGGGTTTTACCCTTAAACTACGCAGTTTCATTGAGGGACCGCGAAGAGGTGCTGGAACCTCTCATCTCCTGTGATGAGTGCTGGTAGTGGGACTTGAACCCACACGTCCGAAGACAACAGATTTTGAGTCCGTCACGTCTGCCAATTCCATCATACCAGCATATTGCCCATACATACATGTTGTACATATGGACAAATTATAATCAGTGGAGTCAATCAAGAACGCCGAACCCAAGTTCCTGATACATCTCTTTCATCTCCGCAGCACGTTCGGCATCCCGACGTTTTCTGCGTTCATCATACCGACATGAAGAACACTTCTTCGGGAGATTGAACTTCCTATCGGCATACCATTTCCGTTCGTCTTCTGAAATAGTATAATGTTTTCCACAGGACTTGCATGTGAATATTTCCTGCTCAGACAATTTCTGATTAGCCTCAATCAGAATCTGGTCGATATCATGCATATCCAGTTTCGGATCAATCCGGATATTCGACCAGAACTCCAGACATTGATATTCATAAATGCTAGACATACATTCCTGTTTTATGTCGGATAGTGAGTAATAATTTGATTCTTTGGTCAGCGTTACCTGGTTGCCGATTGACATCATATCCAGGATATCGTATGCAGAATAGTAACAATTGTATCCGACATTTTTGACAATGAATTTCAGATTTTCGAAGGCAATCAAGTTGATCGGCTCTTCTTCCGAAATGTCAATGACGGATATCACAGGCTGCACGAACTGTCTCAAACCGGTCGTTTCAGATGTCTGTTCAGCGAACGAGATGATGAAATAATCGTCGTCCAGCGTTTTCGCCAGGCCAGACAGTTCACGAAGCTGCAATAATGCAGTATCCGAGAAAAGAATGATCTGGTTTGATACCCAACCACCACTTCGGACAGCCGCGGTTACAGCAGCTTTGACATCAGCGATGTATTCGTGATATTCATCGACGGATCTTTCGACAAAATCATCGAGTTTCATTGCATCGGCATCTGGGTTATTGGTGACAATCACATGATGGATTCTCCCGAATTTGGATAATTCATGATGTGATTGGATCTGATATTTGATACCAGATTCTGTCATCAGCTTTTTAATCAACTCAAGTGCGATCATATTTATCCTCCTTAAATTTAAAGAAAGAGAACCCCGTTTACGCGGGGTTCTCAGATGAAACGTCAGCTCTTTCTATCAACAATTTTCTTGCGCAGATTTTCGATCGCACAGTTTGCTACATCACCATCAATATGATCGATGTAAACTTTCTCAAGCCGACGATCTTCCACATGGAATGCCTTCCAGATCAGTGATTCCATTTTCATATGGATCCGTAATTTGCGTGATCCTCTGTTGATTGAATCCGACATGTTGATTGTTCCGGATGCATTCGGGATGATTCTTTTTCCGCTGATGGTATTGAAGACATATCCCTGTTCCGAAACCAAATATTTTGTCGAAGGAATACCGTCAATCCAATCAACAGGAATCATCCGTTCAGATGTTTCTTTTGACGCAACTGTTTTGCGGTCAAGGGGTCTAGTGACATCCTCGATCCGGAATTTACCAGACGAACGAACCGCCTGTGGCTGATCCGGGAATGCACGATTTAACAAGTCAGCAATTGTGTAAGTCGCGGTCTTGTTTCGTTTTCCGAGCAGCTTGACAACACGTTTGCCGTTGAGCATTTTCGGCACAACTGGCTTGGCTCTATACCGATTGTCAACGACTGTACCATCTCTCGTGATCGAATATCTCGAGCCGTCGATCCCAGGAATCCAGTCAATGCATCTATATTCAATTTTCGGTTTCTTTTCTTCGATAGACTGTTTTGTGGCTTTCGGTACTTCTTTCAAAGTATCATCACCATCAGTCTTTGTTTCGGCTGGAGTATTCATTTTGTTGTGTGTCATTGTTGAAGACACCACATTCACTTTGAAGATCAGATTAGACAGTCTGTTATCATCAACTCGGCCATTTATACGGTATACATTCCCGGTTTTCCGAATGTTGGGAAGATCCTCTGGATGGAAAGCAGCCCATACCAGTTCGTGGATTAACCACATGCCTTTACCTCGGTTGACGGTTTCAAGTGCTACGGAACATCCATCAATCGGTTTCAGAAATGTATCTGTTTTGGTATCCTCGATACGTCCATCCGCATAGATACGATATCGGGTTTTATCTATGCGAGAATTCCAGTCGAGCATCTTGGATGATACAAGTGAACAAGCTGGTTTGCTCGGTTTTGTTTCGGTTTCTTTAGCCGTAAATATCAGGCTTTTACGGACATAAACAACATTTCTGTCGATTGTTTTGAAGAGAAGCTTCTCGCCATCTTTGAACACCTTTGACTCAACTTGATAGCCGGTCACCGTGTCGACAACCTCTTCAGTTTCATTGTTGACAATGTATCTGTTGCGCTGCAGCTTTGGGTTAATATGATAAACATCAAGCCATTCCCAACCAGCAGGCATCTCGTTACCTTTTGACATATTATCAACGATATTGTCAATTGAATCCAATATAACTTTGGCAAGTTCTGGATCAATGAAATCACCCTTCGGTGAATCGTTTTTATCGGTATTGATCGATTCATTGGCCGGCTTTGGCTGAGGATCTGGCTTCTGAACAGGCTCATTTTCATCGATACATGAAAGCGCAAAAAGTGCATGAAGAATGAGTTCCCAATTGTTGAGATCAGACTCAATATTGTTCTTCAGCTGATCTGCATTCTGTCTAACCTTATCAAGATCTACAGCGCCTTCCAAAATGGATGCATCCATACTTGAAAGGTTCTTCAGAATCGTATCAGCATTGATAACCGACATCAGCTGCTGCTGAGATCTGTCAGAAATATTCTGTGAAAGTTCAATACCAGCATCTCTCCATTGAGAAATTTCAGCACATACCTCCTTTCCAAGAATTTCGCATCCGAGCTTTGCATGTTTGATCATAAGCTCACTCTGTTTTGCTTTGATTTCTTCGATAGTCATAATGATTCCTCCGTTTCTCCTGCACTTATCGGCTGCAGGAACCATTCGGCATTCAACAATAGTGTTTGTATATTCCACTATGCCATATTAATAATATATATTTGAATAAAAAATAAAGTAAGAGTGTGGGGCCGAAGCCCCACACGCATTATCCCAGTAATGATACAATTGAACTGAACATTGTTCGATCTGTCTTGAAGAGTTTGTCATACTTATTATTGACATGAAAGATCAGGTCATAATACAATCGAATGATCGGTTGTAACCGTTTCTCGAACTCATCGTCGATAATAAGTGTCACATGATCATTGCCGTTTTTCACTGAAATTGACAGCAGTAACTTTTGTTCTCCGAAGCGTTCGGTATCGTGGACAAACATCTCATATTTGAGGACATGATGGAAATCGGTGTCACTTTTCGGAGCAGTTTTATTCGATACACTTTCAGCAAATTCATGGAATAGAACCTCATTCATATCCTTAACCGAACAACGTGCAAGGTTCTCTGCGATGATACTGAGAATATCCTCTTTCACTGTCGGACTGAACTTTCCGAAATCAACATCTGTGAAGTTATCTTTATAGCACATGAAATGCATTTTGATAATAGCATTGACAAGATGACGAGCTTCTTCAAAATGCTGCACCTGGATCTTCAGATCCTTACTGGGACGGTCAAAGAGTTTGCAGATGTCTGCTCGCGTTTCCTGATCTCTCGATCCATCAAGATTTGCTGAAAACCCTTCAATCGAATATTCTGTTATAATGAGCCGTGCCAGAGCTCGTTCATCATTTACTTCTTTTCGAATCTGATCGAAATCTTTTGATTCCATCACATTCATCACATCGGGCAGCTTCTGTGTATTGGATGTTTCCGCATATACATCCAGTGTAGGTTTGATCTCCTTGAACTGTTCTGGGAGAATGATGGAGTCATCATTGCCGGGAGTGGTCCAATCTTTTACCATGATCTCAGATATGATACCTTTGTTATTGTTCCATGATACAACACGCTCGATTTGAGCGTTGATGATCATTCGCTTGCACATAGAGCAAGGTTCTGAAATCGGCAGTGGTACATTGGACATTGCGTCACATCCAGCAAGATACAATGTTCCACCGATCATATCAGTATAGTTTGCATGGATGATTGCGTTGGCTTCCGCATGAACCGAACGGCACAATTCATATCTCTGTCCAGACGGAACCTTTAGCTCTTCACGCAGGCATACACCACGATCGCAGCAGTTCTCTCGTCCACGAGGTGCACCATTATATCCGGTAGAAACGATGCGGTCATCTTTTACGATAACCGCACCATATTTCCGGCGAAGGCATGTGGAACGTTTTGCGACATCCAATGCCAGATCAAGGTAGTAGTGTTCTTTATCAGGTCTCAACATATACAATCTCTCCTCAAAGTTTGATATTGTATTCAATCATGACGTCGTCTTTGCAGTGATAGAACTCATCATCAGAAACCGTCCACCAGTCATCCGCGATGTTCTCAAAGAACTTCGTGAGTTTCTCATGGATAGTTTTCCGCATATAGAGGAACAACGCGATCTCATACTCATCACGCTTGATTGGCATAATCGAGTCTGTGGGATTTTCACGCTCTGAGAACTCAAAACCCTTTTTACTCAGCGTAGCGTCAAACAAAGTGAAACGTGACGCATCCGAGAAACAGAATTCAACTTCAAGTCTCCCGGTGTAGTCACGTGCATAACTCCAGTCGTTTCTTGCGATTGTAATGTACACACCGCGTTCGTCCGGCTTTTTCGCTTCCTCTTTAAACCGCGGGACATACTTTTCAACCTTGGTTGACGGTCTCCAGAATGCGGATGAATATTCATTGGCCAGCAGTCCATGACATGGCTCATTGAGTATACCTCCACCATTACCGATAAAGGTCAATTGAAATCCTTCGATGATTTCATGTGTGACGAATTCATCCAACACACGAACTCTAGATTCCAATGCTTTCAACATCGCGATCTCGGAAATCGTTCTTCTAATCTTATCATTCAGACGATCAGTGTATTCATCACCAAACTGTGATGCGACGTCGTCACGCTGTTTGATATGTTTCTCAAGCGTTCCGCGCTGCTCACGAATCTTTTTACCAATATAGCATCCCAACATATGATTGCATATCGGTCCACGCTGATCTCTCAGCAGTGCTTCCCATTCATCATTAATCATATACATCCTCCTTAAATTGTTTGAGTTTTCTCCAGTTCAATCAGTTCCTTTTTGACACCGAAATCCTTGGCCATTGAATTCCGATAAACAGAAACCGACTTGAACAATTGAGAATACTTCTTTGGAATCTTCACAAAATTCACATCCGAATCTTTATAGATATGGACGGATACAGAATCACCGAAGACTCCCATATCGATAGCATATTTGATACCGTTGACATAGTCGGAACCCATGCATGCAATGTATGCTGCGTTCGGAATATCGCAGTGATAATATAGACCAATTGCATCCAATATGCCTTCACAGACACAAACAACAATAGGTTTGTCTGTAGCAATGGGAACTTTGATACTATACATGCCACCCTTCATATCTTCACGCGTGCGTTTTCTCCAACGAAGAGATACATTGTCGTCAATACTTCGTCCAGCCATTCCACCATTGCTCATCATAAACCATAACCGGTCTTTTAATCCCCAAGCATCACCTCCGATATATGATCGAACGAATGACTCAGGATCACCGATTAATTGGAATGCTTTCAAATCTTGGATGCTCGGGATAACACCCAGTCTCTTTTCGAAGTATTCCTGACACATCAAAATGACACCCATATGTTTATCTGGATCAATCAATTCACCGATCAGTTCATTCGGTGAAGCATGCTGTAATCGATTGCGTCCTTTTATATATGGGATTTTCATGTTGATTCCGTAATACTCAAGAAAGTCCTGTTTCAATAGTCCTTTGCTATGACATTTGAAACAATGGTATCCAATTGGATTCGGACTACCTGGATTGATACACAAATACATGTGTTCTTTTGTATCGCCACAATACGGACATGTCTTTGTTCGATACCATCCATTTGTAGCTTTCTTAAATAATCCTGTATCAAGTAATCTTCGTTTGAATTCCAAAATATCCAACTCATCACCCTCTTTCATTTTCCCTAATCAGTATATCTATAATACTATACTCGTGGGTTTGACTACGTCAACCCAATAATATATCATTATGATTAAGAAAAATACTCATCGTCATCATCAGAGAGTGAATCATCTGTGTCAGAATCATCACGAATCTTGTATCCTTCAAACAGTTCTCTGAGTCTAGCTTGGCGGAGTTCTTCATACCGTTTCATCAGATGATCTTTCAGCATAATAAAATAGTATGACATCTGAGAAAAGATCTCACTTTCCACTGGATCGTTGACCTTGTGTGTAATGAGTCCAGGATCCCCTGTCTCAAATACATAATACTTCACATCTGTATTGACCTCATCAGAGTGCTGGGTGAATGCAGTTACACATTCAAAGGTCTCGAACAGTTTTGCGGGGAACTTCTTTTTCTCGAACATAGAGATCTTGACACCAAATCCAACATGGAATCCAACAGGATTGAAATTCGTGATGTCATCCATTTCTTCCAGCTGATAGGTATCATTGTAGTTACGCACGTACATCGGTACCAGATATGCATTGGGCAGTTTCGCATTGATCTTCTGAATGATATCATCACGATCTTCTTTGATAAACATAATATACCTCCTGAATCGATATATGATTATTATGAATAACAACAGCTAGCGACTGTTTAGAAATGGTTCATTGAAAGGAGAAGTATAAGATGGAAATATTATCGAATAAAAGAGAAATTGAGTATCGTCAACATGTTACCATATATGAAGAAGATCTGAAAGAATACGGTGACGGATTGATGAATCTCGTAAAGATGTATCGGAAGCATATCTTCGTGAATGATCCTGATACAGAGAAGATTCTTCAGCAGCTAGAATATTATGCGACTCAATTCAAAAATCGCCAGTATCAGAATCTGATCATGAATGCACACGAGATTATCAAACCAGATCCTGATTTAAATCATTTTCCGGAATTGGAAGATTCCGAGTATCCTTTCTAATAGTATATGGGTCCCGTTCTGGGACCCATATAAACACGTTATGATAATATCCCATAAAGGAGGTGTTGGTTATGTCGGAGCTGAGCTCCAGCACAAACGATCTTATTTTTTCTCGTGTTGGGGATGTCATGACAAAACTGAAGCAAAATCAAAAGCTTCAGGAGCTTGCAAAAGCAAATGGACTTGATGTGAAGAACACCGTTGAGTTTACGGAAGATACCATCAATAACATTGTCGTTGCTATCGTGGCATTGACACTTGCTCAACAGGAGCGCGATCCAGACTACGAGGCGCTTGTGCGTGCTGGTATGTCACACCGCGGAATTAAGACTCGACTGATCAACAAATACAAGAACCAAGCAAATCAACTTATCACCGCGTACAAGACGAAACTTCGGGAAGCTGATACTCCCGTTGTTTAAGTCACCAACCAAATTGTAATTTACACGAGCTTGTGGTATTAGGGGGCTCTTATCATGATCTCCGTGTGAATAATACAACAAGAAAGGAAATACTACGATGCTTTTCAATGATCTCGTAACTGACGTCAACTATGGTGATGTCAATATTCATGATGTCTTCGCGACTGAAGCAACGGAGCAGGTCAATGTGGCTAGTACCTACTTTGAGTATGCTCTGAAACTGGCTGAAGCTGAAGAAGCATCTGATCGCGTCGTTCAGGAAGCGGCTACCGAAGAAGGTCTTCCGACGAAGGCTGCATCCGGTGCTGCTGAACTCGCAACAGATTCTGTGACGAAGCAGCTCGCTGGCTTCTACGGTGTCGTTGTTTCAAATGCAAAGAAGGTCAAGACCGCGACTGATCGCGATATGGCTATTATCATCGGTCTCGGCAAAAAGAATGGTCTTTCCGCATCTTCTGCTGGTGCTGATTTTGCGGGCACTTTTGCAAAACCGCTGGCTCAGGCTTTGGTTAAGCAATATGGTGGTGGCAAGGTCGGCAAGTCCATCTCTTTCGTCAAGGGTGTATTCCCGTCCGCAAGAAAGGCTCACGATCTGATGCTGGCATACGGTAACTCAATCGCACGCCTTGCAATCGTCTACGGTATCAAGCTGACTGATGCTGCAAATGATCCGACAGTCAAGAAGCAGCTCTCCATCAACGGTGTTACCGGTGAACCGGCAACTGATATCACAGGTCTCTACAAGAAGATCATGAAGGGAACCATGTTCGCAAAGACCGACTTCGGTGGCGACACTGGTGCTTCCTCTTCTGCTTCTGTCAGCGAACTTGCTGATATTATCACATATCTCTACGTTGTCAACCAGATCTCCGGCGCTGTTGCTGGTGGTTCTACCAACGGCAAGAATGTTGAGGCTTACCTCAGCAAACTCTGTAAGGAAGCCGGCGACATGAAGAAGCTTGCAGCTATCAACGATAAGGCGAAGGGCTGGTGCGCTTCTGTTAATGCTTCTGCTACCACAATCGTGAAGGTGTTCTCTGATGCTGCTGCAGCTCTCGGAAACATCGCTACCGGAAATACCAAGGGTGTTACCGAGTACTGTGTTGAGTCCTATGAGCTGGATCCACATGATGATGTCTTTGTTTATGCTGAGCAGGCAACCGAAGAGGAAGAGACTCAGCAGACCACTGATACTACTCAGGAAACTGAAACGGCTGATCTCGACGACTGATATTTGCTGGGGTGATCATTCATGATGCTATCTAGTAGAAAAATGAGTGTCACAATCCCACAATCGTCAACATGTATCATCAAAACAGAAGGCGAGCTACATGAGGGTGATACGGTATCCGTGATCTCTCCTGTGTTTGCATCTACCGACTTCCAGTCTGGTTCTATTGTCATGACCGAAGCATTTGATGTTCCGATCCATATTGACAATGAGGAACACAAGATTGTTGGTGACGGACAGTTGGAAGGCATTCTTGAATGTCAAGACAACGATGTATTTCACATGCACGTTTCTGTTCGATGACATTCTCTGAGAGGAGTGTGACAAATGACCTCTGATGAGAAGACGTTGGTTCCCTCACTGCTGAAGTATATCAGGTCAGATCTGTTCACACTTGGGAACATCTCAACGAAGGTTCAATTGAGTCTTGACGAAGAGAAGCTTGTCGATGATGTGCTCAATTCCCACACGTGGGAAGCTGTTGTGTCATATCTTCCACTTGAATATTTTCGTCTCATCGAATCGTATCCGGACATGTATACTCTGGAAGAGTTTGATCTGAAATATGCACGGAACCCAAAACTCTGTGCATATGAAAGATATGGCACCACAAACATGTGGCGCCCATTAATGATTCTGAATAGATGTCCCACGATTACTCGATTCAACTTTCCATTCATTCGATATTACAATATCGAGAAATTCTCAACTGTTCTTGCAGTTCTGATTGTGAGGTGTCAGCGATGACACATTATAATGATGAACACCCTAACAGAGTAGGTGAGAATAACTTCAATGAGGGAATCACCGATCGCAATATCACAACTCCAGGAATTAATTACGTATTCAACGGACTTTCCCGTAGAGGTTTAGAGCATGGATACACATTATCCTTAGCTTGTCAGTCAGGAACCGATATGGCTCACACCGTTGGAAATGTAACAGCTGTCATGTTACAGTTCATCCTGGATCAATTCCCGTCGGAAACGTTCCAGACTGCGCTACCTTCCACCAGGATTGCGCATCGTCAACTCCGACATACACCAAAACAAATCCGCACACAACCGTATCCAATCTGTGTTGTAAATCCTAGAGTATCTCTGTCCGGTCTGGATAATCGCCTGGCCGCGGGATCATATGCGACAACGCTTTGGTCGACCACTTCAAACCGGTTTCAGAATCGCTCCGAGATGGAGAAGTTATTCTTCGACAAACGGAATGGGATCGAATGGAGAGGAAAGATCAATCGCGTTATCATGTATTTCGATTTCGTGTTGGCTTTCCGTTCTATTACGGAACAGATTCGTTGGGCGTCCTATCTGATCAACAAGATTCCCACGGATGAAAATCGTCCATTCGACATCGACACAGCATTGGAGTTAGCCATTCCTGACGGTTTCTTGAATGAGACTGCAAGGTATGCTAAGATTCCTGTCAAAACAGAATCTGGTGATGTGTCCAGGTTTGTTGACTATCTCAATATGAATAGTGTCTATCCGATCTCGTACAGATTCTCATCTGGAAAACATCGTGATGGATTCTATGCAAACTACATGACGTCACTTCTGTGCAGGTTTCATGATCTGCGCTATGACGCTGTAAATAAGGTGGGACAGACAGAGACGGATTGCCCAATTACATTCACGATCAGTGTTGAGTTCAACACCATCGGAATGTTCGATCTATCGGTTCCGAATCCGGGACCGTTCAGGGACGTCACGACTCCGTCGACTGGAATCGCCATACCGATATTCTCCGATTGTTTCAACGAGAAAGATTTTCCGCTATTGTATGGCTGGAAGATCTGGGCAAAACCAATTGTCAAACTCGATTGGGACGAACGTGAGGTCAATATCGATTCGTGTCTTGGACAGACATTGAATGAGGTTCTTGATTACCACCTGCAGAACAAGATGAATCCTGAATTGTTCATCAATGTTCATCTCCGTGAAAACCGAACGATAATCGACGAAGGATATTATATGGATTGGGAAACCAGAACATTGATATTCAAAAACGTTGATTACGCTCACACATATCGGCTCATCATTACTGTGAACCAACTGTATATCCAAACGCTGTTGGCTGATCTTCACGGTAAGAGCTCAAAATTCTAGTAAAGGAGAATCATAATCATGGCAAAACTGTTTGATTACGTGCCTGAGTCCACCTTCGATGAGACTCAAGGCGAAGTCACCCAGGAGAGCTACATGGCATCTTCTTCTCGCTATTCTGATCTGTTCAATGAGAAGTTCACCCAGTTCAATCCTGATGCAATCGTTTCCGGTGGAAACAACGGTCTGCAGAGTGGCCAGTTCGATATGGAGATCGAGGAATCTGATCTCGCACTCGGCTACAAGCAGCCGGAGCCGGCAACCTCTCCGAAGCCGGGTCGTTTCTTCGACTAATGCTATCTTGATGATCTAATTAACACGGAAGATGAGGCGGGGGCGTTTGCCCCCGCCTGATCTTTGTATGTTAATCGAAAACGTTTCTGTAACTTTAATTCCGGAAAGGAGCGTAGTTATGTCAATATCCGCAAAAGAACGGCGGGAAATACCTGACAGTGAAATGGGTGTTCCCGGTAAAGATAAATACCCTCTCCGTAATCCTCATGAGATCAAATCTGCAAACAATCTCATCAATAATGGTGATATTACACCAGAAGAGAAAAAAGCGCTTGCACGCAAAATTCGTCATCGTGCAGAGGAAGAGGGTATGGATACATCAAAACTACACGCAGCTAACAAAGTTGCTGGTGTAACCGAACAAGTACCACCGATGAGTGACGGTACGAGTATTGGTAATTCACCACCTCGTACAATGGCTCCATATTATGATGAAGCAAATGAGGAGCTTGCTCAAAAGCTTGCAGCAACTTCCAGTCAAATGTCGTCAGGTGTTTCCATGACAACTGAGGAAGATGACGAGTTGTTATCTCGTGTCAAAAGAATTGGTGTTGCACATGCAGAAGCGATCGGTAAACGGGATATGAAAGCGGAACCATTTCTATTTGCCCAGAAGATCGTGAAGGAAATCTCAGCTCAAGTTGAAAAGGATTCCAAACCACCGACAGGAAATCAGAACTGTGAACTGTGTACATGGTGTGCTGAAGCACGGTATCGTGGAATCAATGCATTACCACGCCCGATCTATTCACCCCGTGATCCAGCATTACCCGGTAACGGACATCACCACGGTGAAGATATTGTTATGAATCCGATTAAGGAATCTTTCGTGTCTCAGAGAGATGTCATCAAAAAGGTTCGTGGCAATGTTGATTCAAGATGGTATGTACACGTCAACTGGAAAGATTCAACAGGCGGTCATGAATTTCTGGTTGTAAACATCAATGATTATGCATACATAATGGATGCACAAGCTGATCTATTGAAAGAAATCGATGAATCAGATTCATCACATAACTACTTCAGAGATATAAACTTCAAGAACTCATATATGGTACGTCTGGACACAAGACCGTTTAACACGGAACTTTTCAACGATGTCAACAATCCTGCGAATGTGATACCATGGAAGAATTCCTTGGACATTCCGTACATGCGTGACCATGGAATGTTGGCTCCTGGAGATGATTCTGATCCCAGATTCAGACGTGTGCTTGTGCCATCTGAAGAAGGTTTGAAGTATCTGAAAGAAGATCCTGAATTGAGTCAATACTGGGAAGACATGCACAAAGCGACCAATGGTGAATTCCTTGTTAACCGTGAAACTGGTGAAGCCATCGGTCATGCATTTGTGCATACTACCAAAAAGAATAAAGGATTCATTTTCAATATTGAAGTCACCCCAAGCTATCGTCGTCAAGGATATGGATGGATTCTGATTGATGATGCTGTACGCCGATTTGGTGGTGAAGATCTCACAGTTCGTTGTGATAATGAACCGGCAGTACATCTGTATCTCGATTATGGTTTCGAGATCTATAAGAAAGGTGTATGGTATGATCCGCCTCATGAAGAATACTGGATGAAGTACGATCGTTCTAAACTGACACAAGAATCCACGAATGTTTTTGAATCGGGTCACTTCGCAAAATATAAAGACGATGTCCTTGGATTCAATGACGATGGTATGGCTGTCATGAAGAAATGTGATTGTGGTGGTAATATATCAATCGCAATGAAAGGCGAGCCAATCTATACATGTGAATCATGCGGTAAAACATATGGTTGCGTTCCATTCCAAGAAGGTACAATACAAGAGAATGCTCAATTTGTGACGATTGGTCAGGTTTCGTTAAACTATTTTGGACATTCTGTCACTGTACCAGTCGAAACATTGAATGATAGTTTTGACCATGATACTGTATACGAGGATCTCAGTCAGATGATTCCTGATATCATCACAAAATCCAAGGATATTTTCAATAAAGCTTGTTTCGAAGAAGCAAAGCTTTTGATGATATCATACGACAAAGAATGTGATGGTGATAATATTTCGGAAATTGAAGGCTTAAAAATGTCTGATGCCATGGATGTCATTAAGCCAACATTAATCATATTCGATTATACTGATTCCGGAATACCATTTTTCCTTGTTGAGTGTGAATTCAAATATGATGACGAGCATGGATTCGGATACTTGATAAACAAAAATATCGAAATAACTGAAATGGGCGGTGGTCTAGGCGGCTTACTTATAACTGATAGGATGTTAGAAAAACCGCTGATCACCCAAGAAGGTGCCTTTCAGGATCTCAAGAATGGTGTTAATCCATATTCAGATAAGATGGTATTTCATGTAACACCGGAGAAACATGCTGACGGTCAGGTATGGAAACCCCGTGTTCCTGACTATCTGGATCCATACAATCCGGAAGAAACTGGATTTGAGGATAACACGACTCCACGCATCTGCTTCTCAACATCTATCGAAGGTTGTCTGAACGGAATCACCGTCAATCTTCCGAGACAAAATCCAGATCAGTTCGACAAGCTTTATGTATACATTCCAGAGAAACCGTGGAAACAGTATAAGCATAAGACCAACAAAGAACTGGTTAAGGATAAGCTCGTGTATGATGCAAATGTCACGCGCGAAGTTTGGATCATGGAACCAGTTCGCATGAAGCTGTACGGTGTTATTCGTGTCGATCAGGTATCCAATGTGAAACGAAAGCCAGTGGTCCCAACATCCAAAGGCGAAAAGGGTGACCGCAATTACTTCACATACAAATGGCACTGGGTTGTCAAACCGAAGGTCCTTGCAAAAGGAACGAAGTTCGATTACTCTCCCGAAAATGTCATTGCTGATCTTTGTATCGATCTGAAGAAGTTCAAGTATGGTCTGATCAGAAATGGTAGATTGCAAAGCGGAGACGTTTCTGAATCAGATTATGAAAAGTACTGGGTATTCCATACTGGTCAGGAAGTCGATGAAGCTGGCGGTGGTAACTGCTACGACATGGTCGAATATGAAGCAGGATACCTCGAAGCCTTCGGTGTAGCATACAAAAAATACTTCATGTCATTCACCGATAAAAAGAACGAGATGCTCGGAACCCATACTATTTGTGTTGTTTCACTCAATGGAAAGTACATATACATCGAACAAGCATTCAAACGTGTCACTGATGAATGGGGTTATGAACGTCAAAAGACATTTGACAAACTCAATGACATCTTTGATTACGTTGCAGAATGCATGGCTGATTATGAAGGGAAATCCGGTAACTTTGGTGTATGGGATTACACCGATACAAAAATCGATTACGGTACTCCCATCAAAGAATTCATGCAGACAATTATGTCTGGTAAAATGATTTACGACGGAGAAGCTGAGAATGTTAAACAAGAGAGTTTTGTGATTCCAGCAAGATTCTCGGGATACCATCACAAGGAGGGACATTATGTCTGATATACCAAAGAGATTTTGTAAATCTCATTATGATTATCCGGTGGACTCTGTCGTTGAGGCAGAGTCTACCATCGTAGAAGATGAAGTCTTCGAAGAATGTGACTGGTTTGTTCAGCTTGGAGACTCTTTGTTCTACGTATCCGAATATCATAATGCGTTATTCGATGACCCTGACGCACATGACGAAGCTATCAACGAGTTTGGTATTCTGCTTGACTCATATGACGATGACATTATTCAGGAAGCAGCTTATGGTCCATATGACGAATATTTGAAAAAACACAAGTATGATCCTAAAACTAACACTATCGAAGATCCGAATCGTCCTGGCAAGCGCATATCCGCTGGAAAGATCGGCTCAAACAAAGAACGGAACCGTATGAACAAATTCCTTCGTGAAAACGGATATGACCCCAAAACAGAAACAATTCTCACGGATATCAATGATAAGAATAACCCCGGACAAAAGAAACGTGTGCCATTTACAATCAATCCACATGCAGCTAACCAACATGTTGATGCAGCATATCAAATGAGGGTTAATGGTAAACTGAAGCGATATGGACAAGTGGATACGGACAGTATCAATATGCAACCAAGAAGCATTCAACAGAAGCCAGCTTACGCAAATGCAACATATAAGCATGAAGAAGGACATGCTGCACAAGCACCAGATAAAGTATATGATTTTGAAAGTGGTAAGGAGCTTTGGAAATCTGGTTCGGAAGGTCTGCGCCGGCGTAACGAAGCAAAATCATATCTTGATAATATGCCAGATGATTTTTGGGACAAAATTGAGACAGACCATGATTTAGATCCCGCTGAATATGACGCAGATGCTTATAGTGAATTGTATAACAGATATGCAAAAGGTGATACACAGCTTCGTCATTTAAGACGCGATGCAAAAAATAATCAACGCGATGCTGCTCGGATAAATAAAGCTCGTACTGCCAGAGGACAACTTGAATTAGTTCCTAGAGATGAAGATGAAATGGTATTCGCGCATCAGAAGCGTGGTGAATATGCACAACAGCAATATGAAAAACGTCAAAAGCAACTCGATGCAAATGCAACGAAACAACGTCAACTTTCTAAGGAGCAACTGAAACAACAGATTGATTCTGGCAAGTTGTCAAAAGATCAGCTTGCAAAAGCCAAACGGAAACTTCAACGAATTGAGCAATTCGAGAAGTCCCAACGTAAATAAAGGAGGAATACGTATGAGTGATTTTAATCGTTTCCGTCGTCCAGGATTCTATCAAGAAGAAGACATGTTGACATCGAAGGATCTCGAAATCAAGGTTGGTGATCTCGATCTTGACAAAGATAAGGAGCCTACAAGCGAAAACGATGAACTTCCTGGATACCTGGAAGGACGCATGTCCGACGATGATCTGAAGAAGTTTAAAGAAACCGAAGACATGGATCCAAATGATGTGGAACTCGGTCAATTTGGTTCGGATACCGGTGATGTCCAAAATGATTATGATCCAAAGGATGTTGAAACTTTAATGAAGCTAATGGCTTCTGAAGCAGATGCACTGGGTGAATATCTGGATGCCGCCAAAGAAACCAATACAGATGTTCTTCGTCGTCTGTATGCTGATATCGGTAATGAAGAACGTTTCCATATGGAGCAACTACTCTTTGCAAAGTCTGAACTGACCGGTGAGAAATATGTTCCGAAAGATCCTGAGGTTAAAAAGGAATATGAGGAACTTCTTGAGATGGGTATGGATGAAGAGACTGCGATGCAAACCGCGGTTGATAAGTGTCATATTCGTGTGACAACGGACGACGATGATATGAGCTTTGAGGATGCTACAAAGGAACTCGAATCCGATATCAAGAATCTTCAGGAAACATTCGAGTTGATCGAGATTACAACCAACATGATTCTCGAGTCCTCCGACAGAACTGAAATGAACGGAACCATTTCAATGATTCTTGAGTCTACTATTTTCCAAGAAGAGTTCGGTACTGCTGAACGTACATGGAATATTGCAACATCCATCAACCCGTTCAGACTTCTCGGCAATCTGCTCGGAAAGGCAATCACTTTCATTTTCAACACGGTGAACAAGTTCCGTAAGTTGTTCAATAAGTTCAGAAACCGTATGAACGTAGCATCCAACTTCGTAAAGGAAAATGGATGGGCTGCAATCTTCCAACAAGGTATTCATCTGTACTTCAATCCAACATACCTGAACACAGGTAGTTATACTGTCACACCGGAAGTATACAAATGGCAGGTTCTGATTGAGTCATTGCATAATAAGTGTGTCACTGATCTCAAGAAGAGAACACTTGTAAACAAAAATGATCCAGGAAACATGGCTATGTCTGGATTGAAACCGATCCAAGTAACACATGTATCCGGTGAACAAGCACAAAAATATCAAGTATACAAGAATGATCCACAGGTTCAGACATGTAGTCGAGACATCCCATCAGGTATTATCATTCTTGATAGACTTGATTTGATGAGAACCAAGATTCCAGTACCGGCAGACGAAATGCAAAAGCAAATTCTGTTTACGAATTTGACAGGATACTCTGAAGACAAGACTGGTGCTGCAAAAAGTAGTAACTACGTCAACACGTTGTTTGCTCTTGCTGATAGCTGGAAGAAGATGATGGCTGAAATGCAGGCAAACTTGAATAACGTTACTGATCAGCGCAATCAAGCAGCAAGCCAATACAACAAACTTGCTACAAAGAATGATATTGCTTATAAAGGTATGAAAGCTTGTGTTGATTCTTGTTCGAAGTTCTGCAAGTGCTTCACATCTGACATCCAGGAGATCATTCATGTTTGTAACAAAGTATATAGTGAGACGGAAACTGCTGACCAAGCTGATATCAAGAACGATCCTAAACTTGCAGCACGTGCTCAGAATTATACTGATAGAGTCGGTAAATATGCATCTGTTAACCCCGGTAGTGCGAAACGAAGCTTCTTCAGATGATAATAAATATCTATAATCAAAGACATATATCATTAAGGTGAAAGGAGGGAATGCGTATGGAAATAATCTATTCGAAAAACGAAACGCAATTCCACACTCGCGAATTGACACCGGCGCATGTGTATGTGTCAACAAGTGATTTCGCTGCAATCCTTAGTGATATGGAGAGAGGTCTGTTACCTGTTGGCACTGGAAAACCGTTTCCCGTTGAATTCGACAACGAAGGACGTCCTTCGCGAATGGAAGGCAACATGTCTCCGTGGGCCATGCAGAATACGAATCTGATGCATGAACCCGATCATCCAATTGGTCCGAATGAACTGTTCGGTTCTAAATTGATCTAATGATATGGGTGGGGCGAATGCCCCACCCTAATCTATTTTATTGGAGGAACATATGGCGATTTCAAAAGAACAACTTGACGAGTACATCAAAGCTTATGATCAGGGTCATCCATTGATTTCTGATGAAGAGTATGATACATTACTCGAAGAATATTTGAAAGAGAACGGTGGAGAATCCGCACGTCCGTTCAATCGACAGAAACAATCATCGGATGTAAATGATATAGTTGGCACACTTCCGAAAGCATATGGTGTGACAGAGCCTTGGCGTCCGGGTCAAAAGACTTATAAGAAATGGCTTGACACAAACATGAAGTCACATCCAGCACTTGATCAATGTAAAATCATATTGCAACCGAAATTCGATGGATGTTCAGTTGCACTTGATTTCACAACCGGTCGATTCTTCACCAGAGGTGACTATGATAATGGTGAATCTGTTGACGTGACAGAATTATTCCAACACCATCTTGAAGTAGTCAAATCATTTGCACAACCTGGAACAACTGCAATGAAGTTCGAGGCAATTTTGTCTCATGAACAGTTTCTGCATTATGCATTGAATCTCACATATAAACGTCCACGTGATGTTGTATCTGCAACAATCACATCCAGAAATATTGAAATGGCACAATTCATCACGTTGGTGCCGTTAAGAGGATACGTTAGCGGTAAACAATATATCCCGAAATTATTGAATGAAATCTGTGAGCATGTGTTTGCAGACGATTTCAGTTCAATCGGAGCATTCATCAAAGATCGATTGGCTGAATCTGCAACGACAAAAATCTTTGATCAGACATTTTCGATTGATGGTGTTGTTGCGTCGATAAATTCCGAATCATCAACAGAGCCATCTACGACATTTGTCGATCCAGAACTTGAAGTTGCAATCAAGATTCTAAACGATGTCAAAGAAACGAAGCTTCGGTCGATCGACTATCAGTTTGGTAAACAGGGTCGAATCACACCTGTAGCAATATTCGACACCGTGAAGTTCTGTGATGATAAAATATCGGTTGATCATGCAACGTTGTCGACACTCGATCGCGTCAGATCTATGGAACTTCGGCATGGTGATACGATACGAATCATGTATAACATCGTACCATATTTTCTGGAATCGTATCACGATGGTGATTATCCAATACCGCTGCCGACAAATTGTCCGATATGTGGTGCAGCTCTGGATTACAATTCAGGCGTCATTGTCAGATGTAAGAATCCTGAATGTAAAGGATTGAAGCTGGGTGCCATTATTCGCCATGCTGAAAAGATGAGAATGGTTGGACTTGGTGAAGGAGTTCTGACGAAGTTGTATGACAATGAATTCGTTACTAAAATCGAAGATCTGTATGATCTGCGAAAATGGGATGATTGCATTGCTCAAACAGAAGGATTTGGGTATACATCATATGACAACATGGTGAAGTCGGTTGATAAAGCTTTGTCTGAAGCAACCCTTGCAAGATTCCTTGGAGCAATGCCATTCAATGATACGGATGAAAAAACCTGGTCTGCAGTTATTCGTGTTCTGGGTGATGAACCGATTATTCGTGCAATGATCGATGGAAGTTTCCCCGAGATGATTCTGAATACGGGTTACATTCCATCGGTCGGTAAGATCAAAATTCAAAAGATCTTTGACGGATATCTTCGGAATAAAGAAGAGATTCAATCATTGATGTCTTGGATTCCGGAGAAGCTGAAACCAACAACACCATGGGGCAATTATGCTGGACGTGTATGCTTCACAGGGTTCCGTGATAAGGAGCTTGAAAAACAGCTTGTTGACAACGGTTATGAGGTCGGTGGTTTCACAAACGATTTGAAAGCATTGATCGTAAAGGACAAGAATTTCCAGTCCGATAAAGTATCCAGAGCAAAGAAGCTGAACATTCCTATCTACACACCGGATGAAGTTCCGGATAATCTGTTCAAGCCATTTTAAGTTGAGGGGTGGGGCCAACGCCCCACCCATTGAAAGGAGTATTTTTATGAATGAATTATGGTATGGAAACTTTAAGAGTATCCTGACGCAAATGAACAATGTCGCTGACAAAATTCAGGAGACTGTGGCTAAATGTGATGAAGCAACTCATATTCTTGTCGGTCGCAAGATGTTCGAGTACTACGACGAGACGACAAACATTTGTGATGGTATTCCGATTCATCCGGAACCGATCACAATTAATCTCAAAGAATCAACTGATTTCAACGAGGATATGATTTGGGAAGCTGAAATCACGTCAAATGGTGAGGAGCTTTATCGGTTACGGCTGGGAATGTTCTACAATTTTGATGTGATGGATTCGCCGAAGCTTGGCGATGAAATTATCCAGTTCTGGGTAAACATTCGCCTTGGTATGGATAAGATGGACACTTGCAAAGAAATTCTATTTGATTTCGAGACAGCAACCGATTATATCGAGAACTTCATACAATCCCGGTATCCTGGAGAAAACACTTGTAAACTTGCAGGACAATATACGATTGATGATTTCAAAGCATTGATTTCCGAGCTGTTCAATGATGAACGCAATGTCAAGATGTTCCATGATTGGATTGACAAGATCGTTGAAATTGTAAATGAATTCTCGGTTGGTCCAACGCGAATTGGAGGTGATAATAATGCTAACTGAAAGAACTCCGATTGTTATCAAAATTCCTGTCAAAATCAATGACACGTTTACAGGAGATTTTGCAACAATTGACGGTTATCTTTTCAATCCGTCTGAGAGAGATCAGCTGTATGCATATTGTCTCGAAGAAGTTGAGAAAGATACATCGTATGTGTACGAAATGTGGAAAGCTTGTGATGCAGCTGGTGGTCGTGTATATCTTGCAAACACTGATCCGGATTTCAATCCACAAACAACAATACTCTGTGACAAAGGTCATACACAAATACTCGGATATTTTCTGACCGGGACATCTCTCGAAGAAAAAGGTTATATTGCACCAAGTGGTGGGTGGATTGAGATTGCGTCATCTCATCCTATTCATCCTGTTGCTGATAATGAGGATAATTCCAGTACAAAGATTGATGATATACCGAATCACATGTTCCTGATGGCATGGCTCGCAGCGGGTAATGTGTTTATACCTGATCTTCCGAACAATTTTGAACGTTGGCTGGAGGCGATCGGAGTTCCGTTGAATAAACGGATTGCGATCATGAATACGGTTTCTCTTCGCGGAGTTGATATCAGGTTATTTGATGCTGCGGCTGATCGCCACATGCAACAAATCAAAGATCCTACGGAGCTGAGAAAAGTACGCCGGACACTTCAGCGTCGGCGTGACTGTATCTTAGAATTGAAAGAACGGAAATAATTACATGGGGGCATATGCCCCCATGTTTTTTCTTACACCGATATATCATTATTCCGAGATTAGTGGAAAAACGATTTCATAACTAATCCCGGAAAGGAGAACATGTATGGACAAATTTGATAGGGTGATGATGGAGTATTCCAGACGTCATGAAGAGGAGATCGGTAAGGAGATTAAAGAGTCGAAGACAAAAGAATCTTCACCGATTGTAGCGTTGATTCGTTCAACACTGAACAAAGGTCACAAGGTTTACTTGTGCACGGACTGGCATCTTTGGATGTATGACAAGAAAACAAAACAGAAGACACAACGTTCCGATTTCAAACAAATCATCAACCGATATAATGACATTGTAACCGACGATGATCTGGTTATCAATCTTGGTGATTTGACAGACGGAGAGGTTGAACGTAAGAAAGAACTTGCGGATGTAATCAGTCAATTGAAAGGTAAAAAGGTATTGGTTCGCGGAAACAATGATCTGTACCCGGATGACTATTACACATCAATCGGATTCAAGTACATCACTCCGAAATTCATATACGATAATATTTTATTCTCTCACATGCCACAAGAAAACAATAACCGTTTGAATATTCACGGACACATTCATGGATATAAAACATATTGGTGCCCTTATACAAATCAGATTGATGTTGCTGCGGTTGGTGGACGTAAGACCCCAATCGATCTCAATATGGTAATCAAAGCACAGCCAGCATATGCAAAAACCGTCAAGGTGTGTCCGGATAAATTCGAACAAGAGTGTTATGTAGATCCATATCCAGACTAAGGAGTGATACAAATGGGCCCTCGATACAGCGTCATCAACAAATACATGGATAGTTTCATCAATGCATGTGAGTTTATCATTCGGACGAAATGTACGATTCGTCAAGCGGCACATGTATATGGACTATCAAAATCAACCTTACATGTTTTCATCCACGAATATTTTCCATTTGTAAAAGGTGGTGGAAAACGTAAGTACAAAAAGCTGCTGAAACAGCTTGACTATAACTGGTCTGTGAAACATATTCGTGGCGGTCTTGCTACCAAGAAAATGTATGAAGAGTCGAAATAAATAGTATAGCGGGGGAAACCCCGCTATACAATGTTTTGAGGTGATATTATGGAATTACCATCTTATGAGGAACAGCAAAAAGTTCTTCATTCTCCGTTCGATGTCAGAGTCCATAAAAAGACATTCATTCACTATCTCGAAGTGATCATCCGTCCAGACGGAACAGTTGAATACGCAGTTCCATCCCATATGACGAAACTCGCTTCAATCTATGGTAAATCGATGGATCAGATCTTCGAAGAATATACGAAAGATTATTCGGGTATGGATCCGAATGAGTGGCTATGTGATAAAACCGGATGTATATCCGTATGGGAAAATGGGTACACCGGAAAAGCGAACGAAACACAAAAGAGAGCCTTATGGTTCTTGCAATATAATGAAGTGTATGGAGGTATAATATGAAAGTATTCATCTCTCAGCCAATGGCTGGATTGACTGACGAGCAGATTCTGCAAAGAAGAAATGAGATTATCCAGAAAGTTAGAGACTGGTATACTGGTCAGGATATTGATGTCATTGATTCTTTCACGAAGTCTGAAGAAATCGTCGGTCGTGGACGAATTGCAATGTTAGGTGATAGCATTGCAATGATGCGTGATGCAACGGTATGCGTATTCGCAACAGGATGGCAAAAATCTGCTGGTTGTAAAGTTGAACATGAGGTATGTGTGCAATATAAAATTCAACGATTATATGAAGACCTAATGAAGGAACAACATAAGCCTCCGAAACAAAAACTCGCGGATTCATACAAAGGAGATCTATCCGCAAGTGCTAAATATTATTGGGGGTGATAACCATGTCACAAATAAATTTTGCAAATTATATGCAAATGAACCGTTCGATTGAATTCATTCTGAGTGAAAACGGAACTGACGGAACTATCAAAGAGAATGGTGAAATCGTACATAAGTTGAATGCAGGACATATATACGATGTGTACATGATCGACTGTCAGGGTTTTCCGAATATGATCGGGACGTATGTGTTTGAAAAGATCGATGGTGAACAATATGTTTTGAAAAGAGTTGACTGGATTATCAATGTCAACTATAACATGTTGCTGTTACCATTCATGCTGGCAGACAGATATATCTTTGGATCAAGAATGGATCAATCTATCATAACTAGGGCGGTGGCTGATTAATGTATGCATTTATGGCGGATATTCATATAGGTGTGAAATTACCCAAATCACAATTCATGGATTCTTTATACATGTTTCTTGAAACCATCAAAGAGTGTAAAGAACCGTGTCATGCGATTTTTGTCTGTGGTGATTTGTTTGATGGTAGACTTTCTGTGGAAGATGCTAAATTCGCAATGTTCTTCATGGTGAATCTTGTGTGTAATTTCTGTGGAAAGAATGGTATGGAGCATGTACCGGTATATTTCATTCACGGTACGGATTCCCATGACCAATCCCAATATGAGATCTTCACACAAGCACTCGATAAACTTCCGAATGCAAAAGTCTGGTTGATCAATAAAGCCTGTGAAGGAACAATCATCGGAAGTGGTATCAAAGCATTGTTCCTTCCACAGGAATATACGAACAACTATGATGAGCTTCTCAATAAGAAGTATGATCTGATTGTTGGTCATGGACCGATGGCTTCCAAGACGAAGAGTCCATGCAAAGCAGCTAATTATGAGATCATACATTCTGTGGAGCAGCTTGGTAGCATCTCAAAGTTATGTGTGTTCGGTCATTATCACGGATACACTGATTTCGGAAATGGTGTATATTACACAGGACCATGGTTGCGGTGGAAATATGGTGAGGATGAACCTCGTGTATTCTTCTTCTGTGACGACAACTTCAAAGTCTTCACGAAACCGAATCCACTCGCTCTTGAATATGAGACGGTTGAGATTCATAACCCAGAAGAATTGCGAGAAATCACAGCACAAGAATGTGATCATCCTCGACGATTCATTATCGAAGCTGCTCCAAAGGATATGGAAACATATCGTGGTATAATCAATACAAACAGATCAGACCCGAACCTAAAATTCAAGTTGACTGAAACTGTTGATGAAGATGATCTGCAGTTAACAGTGGATGATGTCATGGATGCACAAATGGAAGCGGTCGCTCCGGTTTCTCTATTAGATTCATACATCAAAGACAAATATGGTATGGACGCACATGATCAGCTGGCTGAATATGAAGCGCAGATCAACAAGGAGGTCAAAAAAGATGAATGAAGATCGTTACATCCCTCCATGGGAAAAAGATCCTGAAGACGAAAAGAAACGTGAAATACGTGAAAAGCTTGAACATGAAGTTGAAGCAGAACGTATACAGAACGTGAAACGTGATAAGATCCTAAAATGGATTCTAATCATCGGAACAATCGTGTTGATTGTTAGCATTGTATCATGGGCAGGAGTCGAACTCACACGTTTGATTGCTAATAAATCTTAAGGAGGAATTGTCATGAATGACACCAAACAGATTGAGGAGCTGTTAAGCAACTCACGGGGATGTGTAAATCGCTTCAGAGATGAATACGCTTTCCTTTCGAATTTTCACAAATGCAAAATTCGGGATTATGAAGGAAATGAATTCACCTCTGCTGAAGCGATGTTCCAGTCCTACAAAACTACCGATCCAAAGATCCGTGCAAAGTTTGCTAAGATGGGACCGAAAGAAGCAAAGGCTGCGGGTCGTAAGGTCAAGCTTCGTTCAGACTGGGAAGAAATCAAATTCGACGTCATGTGGTATGTTGTGTATCAGAAGTTCTCTCAGAACAGTCTTCTGACACGGCAGCTGATCGAGACATCTGGAATGCGACTGGTTGAGGGAAATACCTGGGGTGACAAGTACTGGGGTGCTATTCCGACTAAAGTCCCGGTCAAAGACAGCGAGACAATTGTGCTTACCGGTGACAACCGTCTTGGACAAATTCTAATGCAAGTCAGAAGAATTCTCGTTGACAGAGCTTTGCCGATATGGGATCCTCCCGCATATGAAGACGAGGATGATGGAAGAACCCGGTATTACAAAAAATCAAACATGTCGGTCTCTCCATCTATCACGTATCTTGTTGAACATCGTCCGTTCCATGATTACTTAAATATCAAAATGAAAGCGATCAAGATGATGATGGACACCCGTTCCCTCACAATTGACTTTGAGTCGTTGATGAATCGGAAGTCAAAAGATTGAAAAATATGAATGGTGGGCTTCGGCCCACCATTCCATACAAACATTTTTAGGAGGGATATCGTATGATTGAGATTGATGGATTCCGTCTGAGTGGTGGTGGTTGCGATTTCAACAATACCACCAAACGGGATACCCCGTTTCCAGACTCATCATCAACACCAGTGACAATTAAAAAAATCTGTGATGATCCAAATGATCCAAACTATTGGAAAGAAAACATCACAACAAATGAAGCCCGTTGTATCAAAGTCCCGATTAGTCAACCGGGAATTCAATTGACGGAATTCGCTGAACGGTTAATTGCTCTGGAACAGGAGAACGTTGTCCTTCGGGAAGAACTTGAACAACTGAAGGAAGTTGTGAGCTTAACACTGGCACTGACTAATCAGTCATTACCGGTACTATCGCAATATCATGGCGGTGGCATGGTGCCATCTGACAAAGTCTTGAAGAAATGGTATCAGAGTATTTGGGAATGGGCACGTAATCATGGTGTCGATGATTTTCCTTTTAAGCTGACACCTGAAGGCCTGGATATTTTACCAAAGGAGGGTAACGATCATGACCCAGAAAGAACGGATTGAACAGCTTGAAGCTGAAGTCGCGAAACTCAAGATTCTTGTACAGCTTGCACTAGGTCTGGGTGGTAGCGCTTTGTATGTTCTGCACAATGATTCCGAACACTGGAACGGATTGTGCAAATATATGGCCCATATGGGTCTCGACAATGATACTGCGTTCAAGATCACTGGTGATGGCGTTATCGTTAGCCGTGACGGAAAGGAGATTCCTGAATGTTCGTTAAAGAGTACAGACGAGCCTTCTCCCGCGAATGGAGCATCATGATTTATCGTCAACAGGATATTCCAATGAAGGCACATGAGATATTCGTTTTAGGACCCAAGACGCCTCATGAAATATGGGGTACTACCAGTGAGGATGCCCGCATAGATCTTCATAAACAGGATATTCTTGTGACTGATGTTGAAATGAAGTTTCTCATTGATGTGATGCATTCACGTATTGACTACTGTATCAAGGTTACGGTTAATGCATCATTCATGCCGGAGTCCACCGATGAGATCTGTCAGAAATATTTTGAAGACCGCTGGAATCATATTCGGAAGGTATTTGGTAATGTCACTGACGACGAAGCTCTCGAGATCGCTCATCACATCGAGAAAGAGTATCTCGGCATGCCCGGTGACAGCTGGCATCTATAATATGGGATCGCGGGGATTACCCCGCGATTCTTTTTTTCTTTACGAATATATTATTATCATGATAAAACACACAGTGTTGTGTGAAAACAAGGAGGAATATCAAATGCCAATTAATTACGAATCCGCATGGCAACATCTGAAACTTTTTGTTTCGGATATGGAGTTTCATTCAAGACCGTATAAAGGCAATGGTTTCAAGGCTGTCTTGCTTAAAATGGAAGAACTGGAAAAAGCTTTGTCAACAGCCGAACCGAAAGACGATGCCACATTACCAGACATCAAGATTGGCGACTTTACATTTGTACGTTCAAAACTTCCGAAATTTACTGCAGAAGATTTCAAGGCTGCAAAGGAAGCTTTCGAAGCATCCGAGCATGTTTATGGGATTGCTCACGAACTTGAAAGTCAATTGATTGAAGCTTCAAATGCTGCAGCACGAGAGGTCGATACATGGATCCTGGATATATTCAAAACGCTTTATGGTTGTAAAAGCTTTGACGATGTATATATCAAGATGACCCATCCGCAATATCTCAACGAATTCAAACGCGCTATTGAACGCGTCAATGAACGATTGGAATACATTGACAGTTCACAGGCCAAATGCGAACGTGACGGAGATACAATAACATATTATCCGTTTCATGGATATCGACTGAGTGTTCCTCAGGAACCTATCAAACCTTCCGAGGAACTGTATCAGAATCTTAAATCATTATGGGAGGAGATCTACAATGAAAATTGAACTCTGGTGTATCAACCAATCATCGACAGGAATGCTCGATAATCCTGTTAGGACAGAAGTCTCATTCGTTACGAATGATGACATTGATCGTGACACACTTCTCGAGCATATTAAACTTTATGACGGATCAGCAACAGAGCCGATTGATATGGACTTCTATTTTCGGATGAAGAAATTCACTGCTGAAGATGAGAAACTTCATGATTTCTATCGTGGAAGAAGTCCTGAGCAAATCCAGAAAATCTGTGACGAACTATATGAGAAAATTCATGAACTTGTTGGAAGCAATATCAGATCGTCACAAGTCAATTGGGAATATCGCAAGCTGTCTATAGGTATCGAGATTCTGCGTGCGTACAATATCTGGTGGACACCGTCAAAGAATAATTCAATTGAGGAGGATTGACAATGCCGAAAGAATTATCATATCCAAAGACAATCAATCGACATGATTGTTTCGTATGTGGATGCCATCGGAAATCACATTCACCTTGGTGGCCCGACGATGAGATTCATCTCTTCATGGGAATACCACTTTGCTGGAGTTGTGCGACCAGACTCGTACTCCAATATGACATCATGGATGTTCCATCAAACACCAAAATCGATAAAGAGACATTCTCTCGATATATGATGGATATGAAAAAAGAAGCTGATGAACTTCTCGATCTAACCAAAAAATCTGTTGACATCGATGGAACTGTAACGTTACCGATGGAAAGAGCCTTCGAGGAGAAATGCCGAAATCTATCAGGTTTGCGAATCATAAATCTCGATAATGAGAAATGGTTCAAAGACATTGTGAAAGGTGTCACGAAAGATGCCGATCAATACAAAGGTATCCTTTTCCAGACAAAACTGGTTGTCGATGAGGATTATTTCAAACAGGGAACTCCGATTTTCATCGAGTGGATCGAAGGTACATTACCAGACATCAAGGGCACTGAGTCATATGCAATGATCGATTCAGTCGTTTCGGACGGCATCTGGGTTATCGGTGATGTCTTTGGTTCGACCGGTTACAAGATCACAATTGAACAGCTGATGAGTGACAAAATTTGGATTCGGAAATGTATTGTTCCGGAAAGGAAAACAAATGAGTGAAGGAAACATTGCTCAGTTAACATATTCTATCCCGCTGCGAGTATCACAAACTTACAGCGGGATGTTTACTGAGTATATTGAAAATGATGCGGTGTTTCAGGAAATCATGACACATGGAAAAGGTATTCCTGTCATGCGTACACCCAGTGACAACATGATTCCTGACATGCATAACTGTGTAGGATTCGTGACATCTGTACGTTCGAACGATGCTTCGGTTGTTCCCGTTCAACAGCATCTTGGTATCACCGATGAGAACAAAAGCATCTTTGGTATCAAACCCCATATGTTGATTGACGGCAAAAAATCAAAAGATTGTTCGAATCACAGAATTCGTATTATGCGGATTGGAATAAGGAGGAAATAATGAAATCTACCAATTCTTTTGCGACAGGTTTTTCACTGTCAAACATGCTATATCATAAGATCATGTTCGACCTGGCTGACAACATCAAAGAGGCTGACGCTGGTAAGCGAGAGCTGTTCATTGTTCATACTGGAGATCTGGTTGGTGCAGAGGGTAACACCTGGAATCTGATCGACGGTTGCCGTATGGTTGCTAGTGTAAAAGATGATGTCACCGATGAACACGGTGATACCTATGTTGGGTTCAACGATGATGGCACAATCGCGTCATTGTCATTGCAAGAGAATGCTGACGACCCTGACAGGTTCAACATCGTCATATCATTTAAACCAATCAAAACGCATGTTATCGTCAGAATCAATATTGTGGATCGTGAATGGAAACTTGCAATGGATGTTTACGATTATGATGGGAATCCAATCAACCAACATGACGCAGATGGGGACATAAAATTGTTCACGGATATTGTGCTCACAACATGTAGGGATTTCCTCAGAACGACTATTGATCGTCCAGTGACAATTAAGTCATTTGAATCGGAGGATGAAGACAATGATGGTTAAAGCACCACTTGGGTTTGCAGAGTTCTGTTATCGCAATTATGTCACACTTGCGTTCGTAAAAGATATTCCGGAAACATGGAATATCAAACCGCGAACATGGTATCATTGTCTCATCAAGAACTGTGACGAAAAGACTCTTAGTGTTGTATTCTTTGATGAAGCAGATCAACTTATTGAGACACTGATTCCATATACAGATCTCAACACGGGACAAATCTTTGTAAAAGTCCCAATGGAGGTTTAAATGGATAAACGTATTGAAATTGCAACGATTGACAAAACGACGATTTTCAAACCGTCATTTATCAATTCTCTTCAGGGTCGTCTGTATCGATTCATGGAGAAATTTCCGAAGAGTCAGAAGTTTCGCATAATCATCGAACCTGTTGAAAAACCGAAACCTGTTAAGCGGAAAGAAGAGTTTGTTATTACTGAGAAAAGCACACTCAGAGAAATAGCAGAACATAATCCAAAGATGTTTGAACGGCTGATGGATGTGGCATTTGGTCCAGGATGGAAGGACTATTTTCACTGGAAAGCAGCGGTGATAAAGGAGGCTGAAGAACATGACAGTGAGTCAATTGAAAGCAATTCTTGAATCACTTGAGACAACGGGTGCTGGCAATTATCAAATTAAGTTTTGTTGTGAAGCAAAACGTGAAACAAACATGGATGGGACGGGAGCCGTTGTGCTCCCGTTTCGTGTATTTGACTTTTCCGACAGAAACTATGAGTTCAAATCCAACAGTTATATGACTAACAATGGAATGTATCCGTGTAAAACAACAATTTGCACAGACAACATTAATGTGGATCCATCGAATGAAACCGTCACATTCCATCAATTCTGAAAGGAGAAACTCATGGCAATATCATTTGTAACATTCCTTGAAAGGGTTTCCCCTACTCGAGTAAAACTTCGGGTTGTGATGTGGCATGACACATTTGAATTGTTTGTTGACAAAAACCGCACACAGCGTATCAACTTCAAAGATTACAGTACAGAGGAATGGAACAAGATTGACTTTGAGTCTTTGAATGAGCACCCATGCTGGATTGACGCTTATAAAGGAGAAGTTACCGCTTGTGTATTTGGAATACCGAACCAAGATATCGTCAACGATATCATGTTGCATTATATAAGAAACAATTATCCGGGAGCAAGTAAATTCAGTTCAATATTTATGGATCATCAACTTTCCGGTGAATGGTTGCGGATTTGTAAGCAATACGATCCAAATCTGGAAAAAGTGATTACCGAGGCGACTGCTAAGAAAATCGGTATCAATATTCCGAAAACCGATGTGATGATCGAAAAAATTAATGCGTTGATCGATTCGTTTGTTGATGACAACTGGGCTGCAGGACATTTGAAAGATGAGATCAGAAATATACTGAATGGAGGAAAGGCAAATGAACAAGCGTCAAAAGAAGAAACTTGAGAATCGTGCAGGATTCTTTCATTATCGCGATTATAAATTGCGGGTGAAGATTCTGTACGATATCTTTGGACCTGTTGTCAATAACGACGGTCCGTATGCTTTTAAGCAGTATATGTTTAATTATGCAAAAACCGTTTTATTCACGAAAGCTCCGACAAAGATTTTCAACAGGAAATATAGACGGTACGGAATGCCGGAATTGGAAAATTGTGTCGTTTCCAGTTTCGGTAGATATGCTGATATTGTGAAACCTGACGTGATTCCATCAATGAGCATGCGAATGGTCGGTGATAAAATCCATTCATTCTCCATCGATGAGGATTCTTTCAAGAACGGATACAAACCAGATGAGCTTGCAGTACCGCTTCCAAAGGGTCCGCTTGACGGTCATAAATCGATGACATCAGCCAAACTGTCAGCTATTCGTGAGATGCCTGAAATGGTGTCAGCTAAGCTGACAATTGAGCATGGTGATACAGATCGCATGCGTAGGCAGATTATGGCTGATGAGCATATCCTGGGTGGTTCTGCGATTGAGTATCCTTCAAGTGCTACGATTGATTTACGTAAAGTTGTCGGTCGATATGGTAACATGTCCATCAAAGGTGTTGAAGAGACTCCGTCCGAACCGATTCATCTCGGTCCGATCGATCTGGGTCCTACTGATGGTGAACGTATTGAGGAACATCTTGATGATCTTATTGATCGACGCAAACGATTTGCCGGTAATTCATGTGAAGCGATGGGAATGGAGGTGGATTGAGTGCATTGGCGGAAACGTAAGAAACAGCGTAGAATCGCTCATCATTATGGATACACCCATTACTGGGAATACAAACGTAATCTGAAGTTTTGTATTCATTACGCCGCATTCGAGTATGCACTCAAGAACTGTTTGATTCACTGGTCAGAGGTTCTTCCCAGAATGAATCAAATGTTTTGCAAAGCCGGACTTCCTGAGTATTGTATGACTCAGGAAGAATGGTATGCAAAAGTTATGAAGAACGTTGACGATCTTGAACAACAGAACGAGATGATCGTTCAATTTACAAATGACGAATCCACATCTCAATCAATCAAAATTGACAAACCAACAAATATTATCGTCAAACACAATTTTGATTGATACTCTTGGAGGGGTTATAATGAACTGGAGAAAACGTAAGAAGCTTCGTAAAATCGCACATGCGCATGGAAAATCCCATTATTATGAATGGAGAAGTGTAATTTATGGGCTATGTCATCTCGACCTATATATGACATATTGCAAAGAGAAACGAAGTGAAGCTTGGCGAGTATTGATCGGTAAAAAGATTGAATCAGCGGTAAGTGAAATGTGTGATCGAACACGGAAAGAACAACTTGGATTTGTTGACTACATGGGGATTACAAAACTCAAACCTGAATGGAATGGGTTATTTCCTACACCGGAGGATTTGAAAAATGAACAGACGCCAAAAGAAGAAACTTGAAAAACGCCGTGGATACTTCAGATATTCCAAATTCAAGGAATGGAAACGGATTCTTGATTTCGGTATGAAGCACGGTGGGCAAACGTTCTACGAATGGTTTGTCGAAGGCAAACATCGTTCCGAAGCACATAAAGCTGGAACTGGAGTTGACATGTTGCTTATCACAACTAGCAAATCTGGAAAAGCTATCAAGCATATGCAGATTGCACAGGGGTGTTATCCATCAGCAATGACATCATCTGATGATGCATCGAATATCACACTGAGTTTCACAGCGGACTTTCACAATGGTGAATGTACAACCGACGTATTTCAGGAAGTGTATAACAGATATCAGGAATGGTTAGGAGGTATTCAGAAATGAAATGTCTTGAATTTCCACCAACACCGTTTGAAGAGTGTAACTTCGAATTTCCGGCTGACATGAAAAAGCTTGTCAACTTTCTCGAAGCCGATCATATCAAGATCAACTGTGATTTGATGACACTCGAGAAACTATGGTTTGCTTTCTCAGAAACTTGGTCTGCACATTTTCTGAACGTGAGCAACAACGATGAGGACGACACTTATCCGAGATTCCTTGAATGGGTCAAGGATATCGACATCGACACAGCTGATCATATGAATTACTATGGGGCTGTGAATTTGACAGTATGCCGTCCATGGGATAATGAGAAGGAGGATGACGAATGAATCGTCTATACTTTTGCGCGTTGTATAAGTATCTCTGTGAAAAGAGGTATAATGCGTCGTATGTTCATGATTATCCAGCCCACTACTGGGATCCATACACGCTGATTAGATTCCGGAGACTCGACCCGAAACCTGCAGATCCGGACAATCCTGACATTCAGATTCTGTTCGTGTATCTATCATACAACCAGGGTTTATGTATCATTGATCCGAAAGCGATGGAAATGCTCATGCTCAACGAACGGATATATCATCTGAGCTGTGCTGATCCGGATTGGGTTGAACAGTGTATGGGATTCAAGAAGTCTGAAATGCTCAAAGAGCTTGACAAAGATCAACCGTTCCACACATATTTCGATATCAAAAACGAAATTGAATTCGAGCTTGGACGGAATAATTACAATTGCTCGAGAGAAGAGCAAAGAGATAAGATGATCACTGACTATGTCAAAGACATTGAGAAAGAGATGGATATCTGGCCACCATATCTCATCGGTGAAATGATGGATGATTCCGGTGAACGAATGAAGAAAGAAGCTATGCTGAATGGACGGTATTTGTTTTCAATTGGTCTGATTCAGATTCTCAATGTTATGGCTGCAGAACTTGACAAACGTTATCTTCCGACCGTTATTGGTCAGACTAATGGAATCAAATCATTTTTCAGTACATTCGCCAAAGATGAGTTCGAAGTATACTGGGGACGAACGTGGACTTGTAGTGGAGCATATAACCCAGCAAGTATGTGGTTGACATGTTTCGATAATGGTCTGATTCGTATCGATATACCACACACGAGTCATCAGACGGATATTCTTCAACTTGATCCAAGAACTTTTGTACGTTTACCGTATCCGATGATATACAACGCGGTCGACTGTGAGCATCTTCCAACTGACAGATGGTATGATGTACTTAAGTTGAAGATCAACGAGTATCTGATGATGGCGAACATCAATAACCACTACAACAGAAAGGACGAAAAATGAAGAATGAGAGTTCGGAAAATCGTTGAGCTCATGCAAGGGCTTATTGAAAAAGGGTATGGGGACTATGATCTGGAATTCGTGTGTGATGAAATATATCATCCTCATGGTGCACATCTGGATGAAAGATGTTTAGATCTTGATGAAGGTTATAAAACCGAAATTGATGATTCTCATCATAGAATCGAAATACATGGAGGATGAATAAAAATGAATGCAAATATTGAACGTGTACCGTGTCATCCCAACATGCCAATTTGTCTCATGTTAACATGGACGATTTATACACTGGATGGATGTTCGTCTGGTGGTCTTGCACATGTCGTTGTTGATGAAGAAAACTTGGATATTGCATGTATCAATGCGACGCTTGCGGATTGTGGAAAACCGGAGAACAAGGATCGCATTGAACGTCATCTTGTTGGAGCTCTGATGGAGCATCTGAGAGAGATGACGTTAAAACAGAGATATCTGATGTATCGATTTGCAGAAGATAATACTGACTTCATGAATGATTTCGAGGAGGCAAAGTACTTTGAGTCAAAATACAATGATTGGTATGATCTGCGCGAGGACTACATCAATTCGACACTGCTTCCAAAATTGAAAGAGTTCTGTGAGAGAAGGGGGTGCTTGAATGAATTGGCGGAAACGTAAGAAACTTAATAGACTTGCGAAAAGACATGGACTCATCCATGGCTACGAATACAAAAGATTCATTCGCAAGAAAGTTATCAGATATAAGAACCGGAATGGGCGCATATATTCTCCGGAATTTATATCAGATGCCATTGCTGACTTCGAAAAGCGTCATGATCGATTGATCAAAGAAGGAAAATGGTTAGGTGAAATTGACCATCCTACACAGGCACATGTTGATATTGCTCAACATCCCGATGTAACAACCGAAGCCAGAATCGGTATATCACCAAAAGGAGATGTTAAATTTTATGGATTTGATATCTGCAAAACATGATACACACAATGTGCGATTCATGATATGTGATAGAGATACATATCACGAGATTCCGACACCTGATCACAATCCATATGAAGACAAATATGTTGCTATCATGCAGAACTATGGATTGACGACAGGTGTGTGGTATCCGTGTGAACTCATGTCAACGGTACCGTGTCCTGACATGTCTGTATGGGCATTCGACATCAAGCTATCGAACACACGGAAGTATATCCGTGTGTTGAAGAGTGAAATCGATAATGGATATGTTAAACTCGACTTTGATGAAGGTGATAAGAGTGGACAAAATTACACATGTAATCAAACGGAGTGAACTTCCGCTGGGTGTTACCCTTGAACAAGCTGCAGCGGATTTTATTAATTCACTTCCACCACACTTCTTCAATTTTGACAAGATTGAAATGACAGAAGACGAAGCGGTCTTTGAATATCACGAGACTCTTGCTGAAGAGATTGAACCGCTTAATCTCGATATCGGTCTTACAAAACCGATGCAATCGTTTGAGGAAGTCGAAACACTCAACACGTATTTCAACGCGGTCGATCATGCTGAAAAGAATAACCCGATATCAAACGATCGACAGTTTGTGACAGGATCTGGTGATATTCTTGAACATCATGCCACATTATTTGAAAAGGAGGATGACAATGGCAACTCCGATTCCGAAGAGTGACGTTCCTATAGAAAAGGTCAAAATGAACGATGAGTACGGACTTAGCCCAAACAGGACATTCGTCATTCCATACCTCACAAATCCGTTTAAAGAATTTTCAAAAGAAGATGACTTCAAAATTATGGTGTATTTGGACATTGAGGATCTTCGTAAGAAAGTAATACCTGGTCGTGATCCGGTCAGGTATCCTCCCTATGTCAGATATATGACGCCATTCGAAAGGCATCGGTTCACAATGAAGTGTATCTACTGTCATCAGACTTCGCCGATCAGTTATACTGATCTTCGCGACAAATTGAACAGTATCGATATGTATCAAACACTGAATGCCAGGTTACTCAATCATTTCCCATATCATCGATATCCATTCGTGACATGTCCGAAGTGCAGGAGGATCATATTGTTTCCACATTGGATGCAATTGATTGATCGAGTGAGATATGTTCCAACACTGCTGGAAGGTGCTCTCGAGATTGGTTGGATGGATATGCGAAACAATTACAAGGACTGGGAAGCTGATGGAGATCATCCACTCACAGAAGATGATTTCTATTGGATCGCTGATATCGCACTGAATGAGGCATATCCCTGTTGTTGGTTTCCGTATACAAACAAATATCTCAGGGAACTAAAAATTGAGTATATCCGTATTGGTGAAATGAAGATCAGTATCAATGATTTCCACAGGCTCTTTACACGCAGGGGTTTGACAAAACCATATAAAAACTAAGGAGGATAAATCATAATGAAAAGATTTTTCGGCATGATGCCGGTATCTGAAATTGAACGGACTGAACATTTCGTGGATAAGTATGGATTGTCCGTGCGTATTGATGCTGGTCCGAATGGTTGGACCGTTCGGTTTGCAGACATGAGTTCTAGGTATAAAGACGAGTCGATCGGTACAGATGCAAACTTCGAGAATGCATATAAAGTCGCCGTCGAATGTGTCGGAGAGTTGACATCCAAATCCGAAGAGGAAGAATTTGATGAAGCCTGTGAAGAATCAATGGAGAATAGCGAATCATGACTGAATCAAAACGAGGAGATTTTTATCTCATAAAGTTCTTGGATAACCGATTGCGCTGTCAGGTTTTACAGACAGAAGGTATTGATCTCAGCGAGATTGTCCTTAGGCAAAGTTATGCTGCTATACTTGAGCAATGCGTATATTCGAAAAATGGTGAACCTTTATTCTGGGATTTCAATGTCTTGGGTGAACGAGCACCGATTATTCAACTTCGTATTATGGATAAGGATATCAAAAACGAAGAAGTCTGGATCAAGTACATCGCTTCCAGTAAACATGATCAGATAATGATCACAACAGAAGGTATTTTACAAGATGCCAATCGTCTCATTGAAGACATTGATGAACTGAAAAGAACAATCGAAAATGATAAAATGGTTCTAGGTTTCAGTTTTGAGAATAGCGAACTGGATTGGCAGAGGGTTCGATGGTTAGAAGAACTACTTGCTCTGAAGGAAACTAAACTGAATGAATTGAATAATAAGGAGGACAAATCAAAATGAAAATCATTAAGCAAGAAGCACATCTGCTTGACACCACAGGCATGACACAGTATCAAATCATCGAGAAAGTTGGAAGAACCTGCTACAAGTCTGAAGACAAAATCACTGAGGAATCCGCAACAAAGTTTGTTGCAGCTCTTGTGAGAAGGTGTCACCTTGCAATGATCGAATTCGGTTATGTCTATCTGAAGATTACCGATATCGATTTCCTCGAATTCTTCCAGGCTACCAAACCGCATTTCATTCATATGTCCGGTGAATATGCTGTCGGCAACTTCCGCGCATACTATGACTGGTTTACACAATGGCTTCGTGGTGAGTTCATGTTTGACCAGGATTATTTTGACGGGTTCATGGATCTCGTCTGGTGCCTGGCTCGAAAGTATCCGGAAGTATATGGGGATCTCTATAACAAACTCCACCAGAAGTATGAACCGGAGTATGACGATTCTGAAACAAATAATCCGGATGATGTCAAGTCCCCGTTCATGTTCTTCACAAGAGAAGAGCTGATTCAGGACTACAAGTCTCACGGATACTTCGACATGTATCTGAGTGACATCATCCCACACATTGTCATGTTCACCACAAACCGTGGTATCACCCATGAGCTTGTCAGACATCGTGAAGAGGAGTCTTATGCGATGGAGAGCACTCGCTACTGCAAGTATGATGTCAAGAAGTTCGGTGGAGAACTCACGATCATTGAGCCGATGAAGGAGATCCGTGATAATCCGGAAGCATATGAGAGATGGTTGAAAGACACCAAAGCTGACGAAGAATCGTATATGTGGTTCGTCAAGCATGGTATTTCTGCACAGGCTGCTCGTGGAAGACTCCCACATGACATCAAAGCTGATATCTGGAATGCTTGTTTCGAATCTCAGTGGCAGCACAAGCTGAATCTGAGAATGCATGGAACGACCGGAGCTCCTCACCCGCAGTTCAAAGAGTTGTTGGAACTTGTGTATCCGGACCTCGTGAAGCATTCTGAAGGAAGACTGAAATAAACTGATAAAAAATATGGGGCGGGAAACCGCCCCATATACAATTTTTTGAAAGGATGTTCAATAATGAAAAACATTCGAATTCAGCCATTTTTGAAGAATGTTTATGATGAAAAGAGTCAACATCGTAAATCAACATTCTATTGTGACGTTGTATTACGATATGAACTTCTGTATGGTATTTCTGATTTTCTGTTCACGGATGAAATTATTGTCGGTATTCAATTCGAAGAAGAAGATACAGAATATGACATCATTAACATCCTGAATTTGATCATGGGGAATCCGAAAGTTCGTGCAATCGTCGTATTGGATTCGAAAATAGATAAAAACATGCAGAGTTATGCGGTACATTCAACTGTTTACGATAATCCAGATTATGTATTAATGAAGGAAGAGACGTATCGTGAACGGTCATGTTATGTCCGTTTTCCGAAACAAGATTTGTTATATAAAGCTCTGAAAAATTCTGTTCAGAAAGCATTTGTTGATCGAATCAAATGGCATCAGCTTCATATTGACACCAATACAGAGGAAAGGTGTTATTCTGCGGAAGCAAACATTGATATCATTTTCATGGATTCAACAGGCAGCTGCACAGTCATATTTAAGAATCCAGATAAACTGATTGATGTGGATGATCGTATCATCAGATTGTTCTTTGATTATAACCGATACTTGAGCGTGGCTGATCCTTCTGAGAATAAAGTCGACCAAAAGAAAGGAATCATTTGTGATAATCATCCATGGATGACCGATATTCAGAAATTGTTCGCGAATGATTTGAATAAGATCATCGAACATTATCATTTAAAATACAGGAGGGACTGATAATATGATGCATGGTGGGACAGTTGTTTCGGAAGTAAAACACCGAATGCATGTGACAAATCATTTCCAGTGCGAACCTTGGACAGTTGAAGTTCGAGGTCATATTGCAACCATTTGTCCATCGGATAACACCGTGAAATGGGTATACTATCGGGATTACTGGTTCAGAGTTTCGATTGATGAATTGATCTCATTTCATGATGACACCCAGCATAAACTCGATAAACGTTTCGATGATTCTATGAGAGAAGCAATCGAAAAGTATATTGACGAAAATCATATTGTATTTGGAGATGCGAAAGTCATGAATAAGAATGTTAAAGTTAAATACAAATTCCGTGTCGGTGATTATTTTCGTCAGGGTATGCCATATGAACTGATTCTGGCACAAGGTTCCGCTTTGTATAATCGGTTGACACGGAATGGTATTGGACCCACGTTTACAAATGAATACGGTGACGGTTCAGACAGATTTCGAACAACCATAATCTGTGATGGATTCGACACGGATGATACACGTGCGATTTTCATCTATTATGACGCAAAAGAAAAGAAACCGATGCGGTTCACAATCAGAGCAGATGTCCTGGCTCGATCAATTGGATTACAAGATGATGGAACGCTTGGTGAAACGTCTCGAGACGATCATATCTGTATTACGCGGATTCCAACATATACAGTGAATGGTCCGACAGAAGATTGTTTCGGAAGTGTATATGGTCATGTTCCGTCATTCATGCTTGAACACGTTCTTTATGCAGTTCGATAATGAAGGTGTCAAATCATGAAAGTGTATATTACGAAAGATATCGTATGTGAGATCATTGACCAATTTCACAGTGATTATCTACGAAATATGCTATGCGAAGTAACAAAGCTTCATATAGAAAAAGCCCATTCCTTATGGACAATTCATACGTATCCATATTTGGTTCTCGCCGAAATGTATGATAATACCGGTTTCGTAATTACTTCCAGAATTCGTGCAATTGGTTGTAAAGAAGCTGAAATCGAAGATCTTCGGAAGTGGTGTATAGACAATTACATCATTAAGATATCATCAGATTCAATTGACTTCAGGTACAACACGGATTACTTCGCACGTTTTGCATTAGATGAAGAATGGGTCAATACCCTATTCAAAATATATGCACGAATCGTGCAAGTAAATACAGAACTGTGGAAAGATGAACTGATCAGGAAAAGTCAAGAAATGAATGGTGGTGAAGAGACTTGAACAGAACCTTGAAAAAGTTTTTGAAAAAGATAACTCCTTTGATGTTGGCTATACTGATAATCGCAGGTGTGTCTGCACTTGTGGTATGGACGTGTGAAAATAATTCAACATCAATAGAAGATGAACTTATGACCGACATATTTGCACACGATTATATCAGAATTGATGGTATTGATTACCCGACAAAAGACATCAATCGTATTCAAATCGGATATGGCGCATCATACGGATATATGACACTCAATGATGAACAAGTGATTGTGAGATTCAACTGTGGTGAATTTGTATTATATAATGAAGGAGGTTTTCCATATGGAACTGGTGTCTCATAAGAAACTCATTCGACCGTTCATCTTCCGGGGAAAACAATGCATCGTCGTCCCTGTATCACCACATGTCATTCGCATATTTTACGATTGCCATGTGTACGATGTATTGCTGACACATAATGAACTGAATATATGGCAAACATCTGGTACAGACTGGCAGCGAGAATACATTCATAAACTTCTTGATGACAGCCTGATCGGTACCGAAGCAGCTGAACGAAATGCTTCCATCTTAGATGGATATCTTGCATGAAGAAAGGTGATAATAATGGAACGAAAAATGTCAGCCGATGACGTGATAAGTTTACTCGCGCATGTCATCAGAACAATCGACAAATGGTGGGTTGAGAAGACTGATTTTGCAAGAGGCTATTACACAAGATCAAGAATAAATAATGATTCCGTTACATACAAAGATTATGTCGAGTGGAGATATAGTAGAATGAAAGATTCGAATAACTATTCGTCTATATTCATTTCACTTGACTATGAAGATGGAACGGATTATATCCAAATCTCGTTGAAAAAGATGAAAGACGGGGTATATACTGAATATGATCCGTTCTGTGAAATTTATGACGGAAAAGTGGATGTCACAATTTCGGATGATACTGGTGGTTATGATGAGTGGTTCGACATATTCGGAAAAGGCTGTTTCAATGACTTGACAGATAATATTGCGACCACTGTGAATAGATTTACGAATCCGTCATATGATGAAGAGGAAGTGAGTGTGAATATGGACGACGTGTCAAAAACATTATCAGTTCATGATATCCAGGATTGCATGATCAAAGCTGTACGAATCATGATAGTCGACCGGGATGCAGTCAATGAATTGACGAGGCTTAGAGCAAAATATATTGCTGATGCCCCTGATTTATCACCGACCCAGGTCAAGAACATGTTGGGTTATGCGATTGATGTAACTCCAAACCAGGTAGTGGCAAAAATTGTATATGGTGATTCTATTATCAATACTATTCCACTTTGTAGTTTCACATGTCAACCGGATATGTATGGGCAACATGAATTCATAATCCGATATAATTCATCTGATACCGGATTTTGTTATGAACATGGATTCAATATTCTATACAAAAATCCCGACATGTACTGTTTTGAATATGCTGCTGATGGTTTGAATGTGGACAAAGTGTTCAAACCGTTTGTGAATATTCTTCGCAATACATTGAATTACGAACTGTATCATAGTTTGCCCCAGTTTCAAGATACCGCGATTACAGCACCAGTGGGTCTCATGACAAAAGAGGTGTTTGTACTCGACACAAGTTATTTTGTGATCGGTGACATCTATCTGTTGGAAATCGATCCTGTATATGACTGGAGTAGGATTTCAACGACACCCATTAAAGTCCCTCGGTGGGTATATGCAATCTGTGAAGATGTTTGTTCGACAGTAATCGATTTCATGCTCGGAGGAATTGAGGGACGTGATGACTTACTCAGAATCCCGGTTCATGCAGACGAAATTGAGAGTGGATTGATAACTGTCAAACGAGTTCTGATGAATGAGACTTTAATCCAAACTGAAGATGAGGGGTGTTGTCGTGAATGACGTTATTCGTGGCCACCGAATGACAGATGCTGAAGCACTGATTGCTCAATTCCCAGAACCAATGTTGATTGAAATTGATCTTGCTCCATTAACCGATCAACCCGGGAAATATGAGTATACTGTAAAACCTGTCAAATCATCAGAGTTTTCTAAGGAGGATAAACAAAATGCCTGATAAAAAAGAATACGGTGATGGTATGAAAGCGTTGAGCACGAATGAGCTGCTCAACGTATTGATTACTGAACTCGACCAGCTTCGGATGTTCTGGCGAAAGTTCTTCAATGTACAAACTGGCAATCTTAACGAAGATGATTTCAATACAGATATAACATTCAATATCGATTACGCACAGAACGGATTCACAATTGATATACAAAATGATGGATTCTATGTGTGTCAACTCGAATATGTGTATGCAGGCGGTGCAAATGCAAACATGTTAAACATTAACATGCTGCACAGAAACGGTGAAGTACAAGATCGTTACAAAGGCATTTGTATCCGAGAGAATGACTATCCCAAATTGAATTACTGGGATGAGAATGAACTGAAAGCATCCGGATACAGATATCTCTGGGATTTCATGTCTCGGCTTTACAGTCCGATCCAAGAGGCAATGCGAGATAAATGGGTTGTGTCTCAGAAGATCGATGAGACTATGAAACACACGAAATACAACGGTATTATCTCACGGCCGATATTTGATCCGCAATTCCTCGAACCGGGTGCACTCATCCAAATCTATATCAAAGATGACAGCGCTCTCAAACAGCCGCCGCTGATGTTTAAGAAGGGATATTTCTATAATGCGTTTGTGCTCGAGCAAACCGACCACAATACCAATCTGAAAGTAGTCGTAATCGATCATCGTGATGGAGACCGGAAAGCAACAAATGTAACATTCTCTGTGAAGGATGTTACATCTGAAAAGATTGAAATCATTCGTGTAAAGTGAGGTGAAATATATGCGTCCGTATATTACACAAGTGACTGGGTTTGTAAAAGATGCTTTCATCCCCGGTGAAGCATACAGACTCCAGTTGAAAACTGAAAGCGCTGTACGCCATTCCATCGATTGTGATAAGTGGGATGACATATCATCAACCAGAACAGGTTCCATGATGAAAGTAAAGGTGCTTGACGTCATGGATAAAGGTGTTGTTGCAATCTTCCTCGGATTTGAAGAAAACCAGACGATTGCAGTGTTCGAAACATATGGGATCGAAGCTGCTGGCGGACATAATCTCAGAGCAACATCACCGGATCAGCTTCGAATTAATGCAAGAGACTATGCGAATGGTGATTATCATCATGGCGACTTTGACATTTATATCGATCGGCTGATGATTGTCGAATAATTGAGAATGGGGTGATCATTATGATAACCACTGATGAAAAGGGTCGGCTTGTTCTGGAAGAATTAACACTTGATGAAATTCGTCGCATCTATAATCTTCGAAAATGCCAGAATATGGTTCAACTTGAAGATGACATCATCGAGGCACAATATGAACTTGATAAGCTGAAAGATGAGTTAAAGACGTGGTCTGATTATCATAACACTCAGATTGAAAAGATGTGCCAGATAGCCAATGATCCAAGGTGTACTGACAAAGCTCCAGTTGTTCATAGCATCCGCGTTCATGAAAGTGAACTGAAAGTGCGGATTGAAAGATTTGACATTGATGCGAAACACATTGACGATCGGATCTCCAGATTGAATGAAATGAAACATTTGATCAAGATATCAGAATGTCATCGTGTTCGTGCACTTCGTCAATTTGCTGCAGATAAGTTCCATCGGGATATTGCGAAACCAGAACCACATCCAGCTGCATTAGCGGATCCGTTATATCATGATCTTGTGACGGATTATGTCAAAGATTCTTCTGATTTGGAAGATTAATTTAATTTGACATATACATCATTTGGACGAAGTAGGTCGATATATCGAAGAATATCAGAAACCTATTCATACCAAAAAATCATGAAAGGTGGAACCCAAATGCCAACGATTAAACGGACAAAAACACAGACTCCATTGGAGGAAGACCTGGGTAAGTTGGACTTCATGTCATTCGTATCCGGTCATGGAACATCCCGTGTATTCTCCAAGAACACGCTGGTTGACTATTCCTACAGCACAGGTATTCCCATCATCGACTATGCGCTGGGATATGAAGTCAATGTGTTTGATGGAGATAAGTTCATCAAGAAGCGTGTCTGCAAAGGTTTGCAGGCAGGATCGTTCAACGTTGTCACTGGCCGTACGCAGTCATATAAAACAACAATCTGTATTCAGATCATTTCCGCAATCGCGGAGAAGTATGGTGGAAACATCGTACACTATGATGCCGAACAGCGTCTGGTTCTGCAACGTGTCAAGACTCTATCGAAGCTGGATTCACACTGGTTCTCTGGAGATTATCCGAGATATGCATTGCGGTCTGGTGCAATCGGTTATGACACACTTCAGAATGACATCGCAGAGATCTATGCAAACAAGATGCAGAACAAGCAGTATCTGTTGAAGGACACTGGTGAAGTAGATGATCAGAATCGTCCGATCAAGCTGATGCCTCCAACAGTTGTCTTTCTCGATTCCATTCAGAATGTCATTGAGAACGAGTACAATGTCAATGACAAGAAATGGGTTGAAGATTCGAAAGAGCTCCGTGGTAATATGTACGGTGCTCAGACTGCAAAGACAATTCGTGGTCTTCTGACAGATATCCTTCCGATGCTTCACGAGGCAAACATCATTCTGATCGCGATCGCACACAAGACTGCGAACATGGCGCTGAATCCATTTGCTGGTGTCAAGAAGCAGTTCCAGTATGGTGCAAACGATGAGAGAATTTCCGGCGGTTCTTCTGTCGAGTTCAATGCATCAACTGTTCTCAATCTGTCTGGTCTGGTATCCGAGGATTCTCGTTACCATGAAGACTCTGATGGTTTCGAGGGCAATACAGTTCTCTTTGAGCCGACCAAGTGTTCGACAAATGAGTCTGGTAATGTCAAGACAGGGCTCGGCTTCAACATCATCATTGACAAACGCAAGGAAGGTGTTGACAACATCCGTACACTCATCGAGTACCTCAAACAGAAAGGCCGCCTGAAAGGCAACAAGGCTGGGTGGAGAGTTACCGATGAGAATGGTGAACCGATCTCTGAGAAGTTCACTTGGAAGACATGCTACGATGACTTCAAGAACAACATCGCAACATACAAAATTTTCATGCAAACTGCTCGAGAAGAGCTGGAGAAGCTTATCGCAAAAGCGCCGCTTGATGAGTCTGGTGCAAAGCGGTTTGACATGGATGATATCATCGATGATCTCACCACGAAGATTGTTGATGACCTGAAAGAAGCGGCTTAATCATGTTAAAAATCACCCCGCAAACGCGGGGTGATTTAATATTTCAAACTGAAAGGAAGTTTAGTATGATTTACACCGACATTTTCAAAGACAAAATGGATGAGGCTGCTGCTCAAGCAGCATGTGTCAACGAGACCGTGATGACATTTGCTAGAATACTTGACAAATGTGCCACGTTTGCTCAAAATGAACTCGGAGCTCGTGTAACCCCGTACCCGGAGCCGTCCGATGCTAATGACACTGATTATATCGGAATCTCAATCAATCTTGGCTCAGCTGCTGATATTGAAAAGGGCCTTGACGACACGTATATCAAAAACGAGCCATGGGTTAATATCACAATCAGACGTTATGGTGACATTGATAATCTTGATAGCGTGATCGAGTTCGAGCATCCGGCTGATCAGCGTGACTGTGAAAAGTATGACATTGCTTTTAAGATCGAAGCATGGATAACAAAAATCAATAAAGATGCAACTGACCCGATGGATATACTCGTTGGTGCTTCATGTGCATCTTCAAGAGTTGTGTTCATAAAGAAATATCCGGATGAGATTCTTGATAGAAAAGAAAACAGAGACAAATTTGGTGACAGAAAATATAGGAATGATTATGAAAGATACGAGGTGATTCGTACTGATGAAAACAACCTCGTCCTCAAATTCATTTCGGATCTTTGGAATGGCGGATGTGATGAATTCATTCCTGAAAAATTCCAAGAAGCATATGATGACATTTCCTTTGTTATCGATGAAGAGCTGAAAAAAATTGATTAATCATATATGGAATACCCCGCAAACGCGGGGTATTCTTTTCTTACCGAAAGGAGTTTCAAATATGAATGGGTTACGTACAATAACATTGCATGATATCGACACGGATTTCTTTCGTGTTGGTGATCTGTACGTATTAAACAATAGGACCGTGTTTAATGAAGACATCATCTGTGGAATTTGTGTTGATGTATTTCCCGTTCACACAGATACCGATGTGCATCACGAAGCACGTATTGTATATTACGCCAAAGATGACTCCTGGAAGAATGTTCGTCAAGAACTTGTGATTCGTCCGGATGAACTTGCTAATGAAGAGATTGTTATACTCGACAGAATTAACGCTGACAGATATAAGGGTGGTGCAGATGGACGTTTATCATGAGCTCAAAATTACCCAGAACAAAAGCATTCGAATCCATGATGATTGGATTCATTATGGCGTCATCATTGGTGCTATTCTGGGTGTAATATTTCTCTTTGCCTATCTGCTGAAACCACATGATTATACCATGCAGGTTAAGAATATTCAATGGGAATATACTGTGAATATTGAAGAATATCAAGTGATCCATCATACTGACGAGAGTGACTATCCATCAGATGCGTATAATGTTCATTCGTATAGAAAACGAAAAACTAGAACTGTCGTGGATCAAGATGGAAAGAGCCGTACGGAAACATACTATGTGACTCGGTATGATTATGACAGAAACGAATGGCATGTGACTCGACGTGTTCCAACACAAGGATACGATCATGAACCATACTTCGGAGAATTCACATTAAAAACGTCAGATCGATCTGATGGAATTGGTGCAGAACGCGAATCATATCGTTCTCGGATATATACTGCAATCGGACAACTGGTCAATTCGAATGACACCGAGCTTAAGTATGTTGAAATATCATCTGATATTTGGGGTGTCTTGAAAGTCGGCGATGAATTGAATTATAAACAACGCAATGTTGGAAAGCCGTACGACATCACAATCGCACAATAAAAAAAAAATGAAGTTATATGGGAGGGCGTTTGCCCTCCCACTACTTCTTATTCAGTCATTCTTCCAATAGCAATATCATTCCATTCTTTCATTTCCAGACGAATACGCTCATTGACGTAATCAATCATACATGAATAGTGGAACGACATAAACATCGGGACCAGCTGATCAGTCAGGAACAAGATGTCCAAAGCATCACCATCGAAGTCTGCATTCAAACCACGCAGAGGCTCAGGCGGAACGGACATAGTATCATCGTTCATCTTGTAACGACGAATTTTTGCCAGAACGATCGATGCGATATTATTTGTTGGCTCACGTAGATAGATGATCCATTGTGGTGTTGACAATATCTCATCCAGCAGAGACTTCACAAGTTCATTCTGTTCATTGGTATTGACGAACAAATATGCCTGTTCCAGCGTCATATTATAACGCGTTGCAAGCATTCTCGTGATTCTGAACTGATATGCTGTCAGTACCATCGAATACGGAAGATCAACTTCGTCAACATTCAGTGTGTTATCGAACGTGATAACACACCGAGCTGAAAACAGGAATCCACCGCCAACAATTTCAGAACGAACGAAACCTTCTTTTTTGGAGATTTCATTCTTGATCAAATGCTCAACTGCGTCCATCCAACATGACTGAATGTAATTCAATGCCTGAATATACTCCAGCTGGAGTTGCATGTTCTCCATCTTACAAGCAACTGATATCATCATTGCAATCGGCTTGTTGATCTTTGGATAGAACTTGGTTTCTGAAGTTTTTGACACCGGACGAAATGCAGTAGAATATACCGGAATCTGAGTTGTGAACACAGCATCCTTTTCACGAATCAATGTCTCGGCCTCTTCATCATTTTTAGGCGCACATGCTCTTATGACTTCTTCGAATCTTTCATAGAATCCGTCATGACCGAGACCTTTGTACATCCGCTTGGATTTCGGAATCTTAGCTTCGATTGCTCTGATGTCATCGGCTGCGATTCTTCCTGCACGTTTTTGTTTCTTTTCTTCAGCAATTTCACCATTGTCATTTTCGTTGTATTTGATTGTCTGTTTTTCCTTGTAATCACCAAGGATATACCGCAGCATTTGTGTACCCAGAACACGCTTCAGCATGACATAATATACCGGCGTGATAACGCGATGACCATTCAGTGGAATCCATCCAGTATAGCCGAAATTCAGAGAATGCAGGATGATTTCTGTATGGCATCTCGGGCATGTTTGGCCGATAAATTCCTGACCAGTAAACGCACCACAATCACATCTGTATTCAACATCCGTAAACTTCTGAGAGTTTACCCATGCATCAACATTTGTAGGAGAATACTGGTCTTCATTCTCGATGCGAAACCCATTATGTGTTGCCAAGTCTGCGAGATACTCGATATTCATATTGATTCGTTCAGCTCGCATATAGCATCACGCTCCTTTCTTTATACTGCTTGGGGTTGGGCAATGTAATCAAACAACCGTACACACAAATCCAACAGATCGATTGTCATTGCATTTGCATCATACTGTAACGATACATCGAGAAGATCGGGATCGTTATGATTGACGATAGTATATGATGACAGAATCGTATGCATAATCGATTCGACAAAAGCATTCACGTTATTATCGGAGAGGAGATGCTGTTTCAGGTTGTTAAGTTTCACATATTTCTTGATGGAATTCAAATCCTTTTGAGTCAGCGTCTTGGTTGCATGATTCACTGTCTTTGCTGTAAGCATATTGACGATCGCGTTTGTCGTTGTAGACTGCTCGTCCAACATATAAAGTTGCATGACAACGCTTCTTACATACAACAACAGAATGTACTTCTGTTTCATCGACAATGTATTGATAGACAATGACGAGTGAAACTTGTTATACAACACGAACTCAATCAGAATCTTAGAGAGATCATTCATCTGTGGAAGATTCTGCAGATAGAAATCCAGTGGTTCGAGATTCGTTTCCATCGCGATTCTTGCAATGATCGTATTTAGATCAATGAACATACAGCAATATTCACCAGGATTGAACGAACGAATCATGGAGATCGGGGAGTTGGCTGAAATCTGATCGGAGAGGAGCTGTGACACATCATCCACATTAACGAGCGAATACCGAAGCTGAACCTTTCTGGTTACGAATGATGCCTGAGTGATGATCGCTTTGATCAAACCAACACAGGAATATGTTGGACGCTTGTTTATTTTATCCCAAACAGATGCAAATGTCAGTTTAATCAGACCATCGCACAGCAGACTCTTACGCATAACATACTGCGTTGTTGTCGGAATTGTGACGCCATCGATCGCCTGCATATCATAGATATTCGAGTTCGATGAACAGCTTTGAACGACAGAGTTGTACACGTAATCATACAACAACACGTAGATGTTCGGGTTAATGTGATTCATGATATTGGTAAATGCAGTGGCAAACAGCTCATACAAATCCTTCGGAGAATTGCCTGTGGAAATGATGAAGTGTTCGATAAAGATGTGCATAACTTTGATCATGAAAGATACAATGAAGATATCACGTGGCATATCTTCCGGGAACAAACCTTTGACATCGTCACCAACGTCATTCTCTTCAACCATCTTTCTGATCTTTGCAATTGTTCTTTCAGGGAACAGAATCTCAAACAGCTGCTTCTGGAACTCATCAAACGTCACGATGGTGTATGTTTGAGAGTCCGTCAGATACTTTGCAATCAACATACTTGTGATCAGGTCATTGTCATCATCGTATAAAGCCGTGAAGAAATTGATCTGTTCACAAATCAGATTCTGAAGATCGAGTCTTCTCGTTCTCATCTGAAACAATTGAATCGCAGGATCGATAACATTATCAGGGAACAATGCCGAGAAGTTCACAAAGATTTGTGAACCTGCATGACGAATAATGATATCCTCAGGGATCGGTTCCCATCCAATGAATCGAGTCTTCTTGTATTTTCGACCGTTCCATCCAGTTGGGAAACCATTGTACTCATATACAGTACCATGTGCAGCGTTGTACGTGTATTCGGCTTCTGGATCATACAAGTACAACATAGTCTTGTTTACCGGTTCTTTCACATTGTTCCTCCCTTTCGTGCGAGTGATATGCTACCGAATCAATCCACTTCCCATTATGCTTGTATATTGAACAAACACATTCTGTTCTTTGAGTTGATTCAGCAATTTGTCGTCAGTCACGACGTCTGCAACGTACATGAAGTCGTCGCAAATTGTTAAAGCGAACGGCACTCCGACATTTACACACTTTCGTATGTTTGCGGGATCGGAAGTCGTATACGTGCAGTTAGGATTGTCTTTTAACACGGGGACAATATCCCCGTGTACATATTTGGCCTCTTTGACAGCCTCTTTAATATACGATTCCAACAACGGAGAATATACATTTGAATGAATCATCAGGTTTGTCAATCCGTTGTCCACGGAAGCCTTGAACATTCTGAACGCATATAATACGTTTGGTGGTGTTGCGTGTTTCGAGTTGATCAATTGTTCCATGGTGATATCAACACCAGTTGTCTCTTTGACAAACGCAGGAATATCATAGTCCAATCGATTAATGTAATCTACCAGACGTTCATCCTTTGTTTTAGAGACAGGACGCCCCTGAGCATTATTGATATACTCAGAGGCGTTCCAGCCGATAAACGATACTAGGTCTTCGAATTGGATGATCAACCCTTCTTTTCCAATGAAAGACCAGTCCAGTATCTCAGATCGGGAGATCATCGGTTGCCGTCGGGTTTGCGTCGGAGAAAGCATCCGGATTCAGCTTGATCAACAGTGCTCTGTCGAGTGCGATGTCCAGAATTGTCAGAATGTTCTCCCAGTTTCCATTCTGGACATTACCGTTGCTGACAGGAATTGCTGGGAACGTGATTGTGCGCGGTTGTGGATGTTTCTTCTCAGCAATGGTAATCTTGATGTCACCATTGTTGATGCCGGTAATTGTGATGTGGGAATTATCACTTGGCGACCAGTCGATTGAATCATGTGTCTTGATATAGTCGGTGAATAACCGGAGCTGATCCGGCTTCAAGAACACACGCGGGATTTCCATCGGACCCTTGTTCTCGTACACGTTCTGTCCAGTGCTCGGGTCTTTACCGACTGCAGACTTGATCTGGAGAATCGTGTTGACCGAAGAGTTCGAGATCCAAACGGACACCTCAAGGATTGCATCGGATCCGTAGAAACGTCCAAGACGATAATTTGTTTTCTTCTTCTCACCGTCTTGCTGCTGGTTGTTGGAGTTTCCTCCGAAATTGGAATTCTGGAAAGGCATTGTTATTTCCTCCTCGCATAAAGTGTGGTATAGTGATGTTAATTCACGAAATACTATTATTGTTATTCGGAATCATCATCAAGGGTCATGAAATATGTGGATCTGATCTGTGATACATTGTACGAAAGTTGCACAAGATCACGTTCATCAACATTCAGGATTTCTCTGAATGAGTCGTCATTATCATCCTCATGCTGATCATACAATCCATCTTTTTTGATCGTGTCGATATCATTGTTGATGAACATATCAATCAGCTCAGACAAAGCCAATACGATGTCTTTCAACTTATCAACCGTCGTGATATCATCGATATCGATATTCAGTTGTCGGCATACGGCACGGACATTATCCACAAGCATACCGAGCACGGTCATTACATACTGACGCTTTGCTTCCTGCTTATTGGGAAGATTGTCCGGAAGACTCTTACCGTATTTCTCAATAACCGCACAAGCCTCATCCATCTGTTCGAGAACATTGTCAATCGAAGTTCTCCAGTCAAACGGAGATATGAATGGTAATGTGGCTTCAATCGAATAGATTGTGCTCGTGAGATCATACGATGCACCTGAAAATGACTCCAGCCAGGTGTACAGCTCTTCATCCATAATGTACACCTCCTTTCCTTATAAATAGATCATTCTGGACGAAACAACTCCAGCTCTGGTTTCAGCAACCATGATATCGAACAAACTCAACAGCTGTTTGCACGGTGTCAGCAAACGATCAGTCGTTCCTTCTTTATCAATGATTGGCTTAATCCAGTCGGGCAGTTCCTTGTAGTTCTCCGGTAAACAGATAAACGGATCATACTTTTCTTTCTCATTATTAATTAATGACAATCGCAATACTTCCGCAATCTTCGGATTACTAGAGGCATACTTTCGCATCAAATCAAATGATAGACGTACCACGATAACACGGTCCATCGGAAGAAGCTGTTCGTCAGGCATGACTGCATTCCAGACCAATGCACCACGCATCTGTTCAGGGAGAACTTTATCAGCAGAATATGCAGAAACATCTTTGATACTCTGTACCTGATAATATCCTGTGTGTTGATCCAATTCACCCAAGATTTTATGTCGCAGTGCATCATATTCATCCAAAATTCCATCTGGACGAACATGATCGTTTGTCAACACATATTTGTCATAAAGATTTACCATAACAGGCTCCAAGAACTCAGCAGAATCTCGTTTCTTAAATGACAAACCTGATACAGCGATATCGTGAATATCTCTCGGGTTTCCTTCCTGAACAAACATTGATGACGCATACATTTTCTTTGCAATTAATGCCATTGCCAGGAAGCCGAACTCATTCTTGAACACGAACTTGTCTGAATAATATTTGTCTTTGATATTGCATCCTCTGGTTAAGTATACAACCATCCGAGGAATGATTGTTTCGACAAACAAACGCATACCCAATGCTGTTGCAATCAGACAACTGTCACGGAAGTTTGGAACATGTGCTTGGAACTCATCGAGATAATGTGCAAAGTGTACCATCAGTGAATCGGTATCTGTAACACACACAATCAGACGTTCCATTTCAGCGGCACGAATCTCATTATCGTTCAGGATAAATGGATAGCAACAGTTGTCTGCAACGAGCTTGTTTATGACTTCAACAGGTGCTTTGATTTCCGGTGGGATCTCCAAACCGAATCCAGAAATCTTTAAAGTCTCTTCTGTGATGTTATTTAGATCCAGCTTATGTGACTTCAAATATTTCATAACATCAGCAACTTCATTTGCAACATATTTCGTCAGAACAAGCTTGACATTAAACGCCAGCATCAGCTTTGTTCGCTGTTCATTCGTCAATGTCGCAATATACATCTTCAATACGTCAATATCTCTAATAGTATATTGCTGTACAAATGACATCAGTTGTGCTACAACCTCGTCGACAGAATAAACATCATTGATCAAGGCTCGTTCTTCGGTGTCTGTTAATACGATATTGATGAAATCGTATAATCCATTAATCGTTTGGATCTTTGCCCATTTATTCTTGTTTCCTGAGAGCATTTCCAAACAGCAGATTAAGGTCGTGGTCATTACACGTGCCGATCCGGTTGTTGCCGGTGGTATATAGCACGAATAGAATGCAGACAACGTCGTTCCAGACCCGCCGTAGTCAGCATTCATAATGACCTTGATTGAACCCTGCTCAGTATTCAACAAAGCATACTCAACTGACTTTTTGTCGTATTTGTACATTTCTTTCTTGACGGATTTTCTTTCCTTCTGAAGAGTTTCCAGCATAACAACAATCGGAGCCAACTGCTCTTCATGTTGTTTGAAGAATGTTGCATTACCAGAAATGATCGGTTGTCGTTGATCTATCCAGTCAAATACATTGCAGACAGTCGTGTCAACACGTTCATCTGTAAGGTTGTTGTGTAGATTACACGGTATGTCTTTAAAATGCTGATCAGTCAGATCTTGTATATGCTGCTTTACTTTATCTGGATTCGCATTCGGATGTGTCTGCATATACATTTCAAATATGGAGTTTAAATATGCATGATATGGATTCATGAAATTTGCTCCTTTCAAGAGGTGATAAGTGTGAATTACGAAGATCTCGAAAACAAACCCTCGATCAATGGTGTAACCTTGGAAGAGGGAATGGAATTGGAAGACATCGGTATTACAGAGTTAACTCCAGACATGGTTTCAGAGATCTTTCTGGAAGTATTCGGTGTCATCTTATAAATCGTATATCCTCGCCGTTCTTGAAAACAATGTATGTTTTCATTCATAAAAATTTTAATGAAAAGGAGCGATAGTAAATGCTTGATTACATTAAGCAACAGCTGCAAGAAATGAACCCTGCACCACAGCAAGAAGCAGTTCAGGAGCAGCTGATGGACCAAGCTATTCTGGATTGCGCACATCTCTTCCAAGAGTTTGACGACTTGTCGCTTGAAGGAACTGCAACAAACGGTCCACGTCAATTCGCGAATGTTGATATTCCGCTTGAAGACAATCCGGAAATCACATCCGTCGAGTTGAACCTGTTGGACGGTCGTGTTGTTGATGTTCCAATGGATGCGACTGTTCAGGAATCCGTAGATCTCGGCCTGATGAAGACGTTTGACGACTTCTATCAGGAAGCATGTGATACGCTTGTGCCGTTCGGGCGTGAAACTCAAGGCGTCTTTGAGTCACGGTGTAAGACATATGCTGAAGCCGAGTATCAGAAGTATCGTGATTATCTGATTCAGGAAGGACTCTTCGGCTTCGACAAGATTCCGATCGATGATAAACGTGTACCGTCTTCTGTTACAATGGATTTCGGAAGCTACAAGGGCAATGATCACCATTATGTGAAACTCTCAGTTGCATATCAGGTCGATAGGAAGAACCGTATCACTCATAAGCAGCTTGAAGCAATCCAGATCTTCATGTCCGATCAGTCTCGTACAATCGCATGCCAGGAAGTTGCATTTGATGCGTGGGGTGGTATGTGCGGCTGCAAGTCCGTTGAGGAGATCTGGGACAAGGTCACTCCAACAGCCCTCATCGTTCCTGTTGATCCGATTGATCGCTATTGTATCGCGATCGAATTCGAGATTGACGGTGTTGATGATAAGAAGTTCTTGAGCTGGGAGATGGTTATCAAGAAGGGAAAGAAGGGTGATGGAAAACTCACCAATGCTTCCGATAATCAGTTTAAGCAGATCAATCCTGGTAAGATCGAAAGCCTAAAGGCAATCACCCCAAAGAAAGCTCGTCAGATCATCAAAGAACAGATGGCGATGGAAGCTGCACAAGCTGAGCCGGTTGTCAGAAATCGTTTCTCACGTAACAGATTCGATTATATTCAGGAAGCCATTGACTTCGGTGATCCGAATGCCGCGCCTACTCCAGAATCTGCTGGCGGCAGTGTTTCATTCGGTGATGAAAATACACAACCTGATGCGAATGCAGCTGCTCCTGAAGCTGAGAATGCTGCACCACCTGCTGAAGGTGACGCTGCTCCGAAAGAAATTGCTGATCCAAACAACGTTTCCGATGAGATTGCTGAAAAGGTTTCTGACGAAACCAAGAATGCTGCGGCTGAAGACGAGGGCCTGAATGTCGATGGTATCGATGATGGTTCTAATGACGCTGATTCCGCAATCGATTCTACCGACATGCCAACTGAAGATGATGTCAATGCTGATATCGGTGATGCTGATGCAAACAGCGAGGATACAGCCGGTGATGAAGCAGCTGCAACATCCGATGTTGATGTCGACAATATGACAATCGAAGAGCTTCTTGCCCAAGGTCAGGAAAAGCTGAAGAAGATGACTGTTCAGCAGCTAAAGGATTTCATGAATTCTCCTGACGGTAATGCTCCGGAACTTCCAGCTGGTGACGAAGGAGTTCAGGAAGCTTTTTTTCTGACGCGAGGTAATATCGGTAAGGAGCTTGATATTCACCTCAGAAAAACGCTCGGAATCCTAAATGACAGCGACATGGAAATCGAAATGCTGTGTGCTGAATTCCGCAAGGAAGGTAAACAGCTGAACCGTGTTGTTCACAAGGCTTCCAAAATGAAAGATGTCTTCAATGAGGAAGAGACCAAACAGCTCCTGAAATTGAATGCGCTTCTATCTGATCTGATGGCGGTCATGCGTACAGATCAGGATAAGAGCGGTGTTGACGCAACGAAGCGTCTCATCCGAGCATTTGTCCAACAAGCAACCGGTGTTGCGAAACTGGTTGAAAAGAATCATCCTGGTAAACCTGTTCAAGAAGCTGCGGCACCGAGGAGTCTGGACTTCACCACAGTTGAAAATAAACTCGGACGGAAACTCCCTGATAGTTATAAGAAATTCGTCAACGAAGAGTCCGGGACTTTTACTGTCAAACATGACAAAAACAGTCGTCACGGTTCTTTCGAATTCTATGGACCCAAACAGATTGAGAGAAGTATCGAAAATCCGTTTGATTATGATGGCAATGGTGGTAAGTTCATTGCACTCGCAAATGATGGCTTTGGTAATGAAATCCTCATGGGTAATTCATCCAAGTCCGATGAGCGCATGTTCATAAATATTCATGATAATCCTGAGGGCAAACGTCTCATCTTTATTGCAAAAACTTTTGATGACTTCAAAAAGAAGCTATCCAGCGATGATTCCGTTCAAGAGTCAGCACTTGTACAAGAGGCGGCAACATCGGCAGCACTTCTCAATGTTCAAAACCAGTTGAGAAATATGTTGTCTGATGCATTTGATTTCATTGGTGGATCAATGATTCCAACATTCACGATGAAATCAAAAGAAAAACCTGAGCTTGCCATTAAGGTTTCTGCACAAGGCACAAATGTTGAAGCAACTCCAGTTGTGAATGGTGCTCCGGATCTGATTCATAAGAAAAAGGGTATTGCAATTATGAGAGCTGCTCAAACAATTGCAGACTTTGCAAAAGACCTAGTGTCGAAATTCAAATCAAATTGAAAGGAGTGAATCATAATGCCCGATATTAAGAGCATGCTCGATAATATCATTGACGGTGCGAATAACAAATTCCCGAATACCGTCAATTCTACCATGCATCAGAACATGGGTGTCAAACAGCCGCAGACATTCGATGCTGGAAAGTTTCGTGAGAAGCTTTCTATGTATGTTCTGAGAGACTTGATCTCGGCTATGATGCATGATGAAACAAAGGATCTTGATGGAATGATCGATCATTCCATTATGCAGCACATTCGTGACGAATACGGCTGTGGATGCTATGATTATCTCTGTAAGTCCTGTGACAAACTGAAGTCTCCATTGCTGAATAACATCATCCAGGAGATCGATGACAAGACTGAAAAGGTTACGACCAAGGTCTCTGAAGTTCAGGATGATGCATTCACAAACGACATTGCAAACATGAAGAAAGAACTCCCGGAAATCGATAATTACGAAACACTTCGTAAGAAGCTTCGTGACATCGTTTCTCGTAAGGTTGTTGATGATGTCGCTAAGGAGATCACCCAGTCAAACGATGCTCCGGTATTCGATGATCTGGATGAGAAACTCACTGCAAAGAGCACTGAAACTCAGGATGCAAATGCTGAGGGCGGTGATGTTGCAGGTGAGGATGTCCAGTCTGAATCCGTCATAATGAACATTCATCAGACGATCATGACAGAAGCTGCCGTACAAAAGATTCCGATCACACAGGAGCAGAGCATGGAGCTTGCAATCGTCGAGTTCTGTCTGACCGAAATGGATTATCTGTTCAAGATGGATCCCACTGCGACTCGTATCGATAAGTGGCAGCAACCGCGTCCAATCCAGGAAGGATTCTTCGATTACTTCAAATAAATGAGATATATGGTGGGGCTTCGGCCCCACCATATTCTTGCTATTTTATACATATATTATTTTCGTGAAAGGAGGTGGTAACACATGTTGACACTTGAAGAAGCCATGTCTATGATTACGAAGGAAAACCTGGACAATCTTCATGACATAACAACTGTGAAACCTGACATCGATTTTTCACATAAGGTGAATAATGATATTTTGATGACGGCATTATGCAAAGCTGTTGCTGATGGCGTTATTAAACCCGGGTCTATGAATGAGCGATTGGTTAAGTTGCTGAACTCAGAGACCAATACGATTTCTCAAACAAAGCTATCGGATATTCTTGAATCGTTACGTGTGCATCAACCAACATTGGTATGTTGTGTTACGTTATATGATTCGGACATGATGCCGAAACATGAATGGGAATTCGAAGGTGATGTGTCATTCTTACCGATGTTCGATTGGGTTGTTCAGAGTTATGACATCACGCCGACTGAAATCCGCAAACGTATGACTGAGACATTGAAACCGACAATCGTGAATAACGTTTCTCAGCTTGTGTCGAAGTGGAAGAAATCATCCAATGAAGAACGTGTTAAGATGGTGATTTCTGTTACGACAATTCAGCGCCTTGTAAACATGACGGGTGACATCCTGCTCGCGGAGTTTTACGAAAAATAAATCTACGAGGGGGCTCAAGGCCCCCTCAATATTTTTTTTTTAGATCTTCCAGCGGTCGAATCGGCAGCGTGCTTTTGCCCGTGACACGCTCAACATCGGCTATCGTTCCGGTGTTGTTGACTAGACTTCATAAAGAAAGGAGGCCCATCAGAATGGGTAACTGATGGAAAGCAACGGCCGCTGGAATTACTATTTTGTCAGTCATGACCAAAAATATATGTTCTGATTAATTTGATCAATTCCGGTGCCGTGCCAGGTGTATATTCGAGTGTTGCGTCAAGTTCTTCCTTTGTAAATTTATGAGAATATCGTTCTTCCATAATACGTTTGAACTCACTGACACGTTCAGCAGGATTCAATTCAAAGTTGTAAATGACAACATTCATTTCTTCACGCATGTTTGTGATATCCTCGAGACATATGAACCCGAGTACATCATGAATTCCTAGTTTTCTCATTTGGTTTCTCCTTTATATTAGTAGGCTTGGACTTTTCGGTAACTGTTGATGAAATATCAGAATCTTTCTGACAATCACAACTTTCACCGGGGTCTAGATTTGCCCCACATTTGGGACATGTGTGATAGTACGGATGTTCAGACATCTCGTCACCTCCCTTTTAATTTCGTTGATAAGGAGTGAATATAAATGGCACGGTTCTATCAGGAAACAACAGACCTTTCTTCTGGAAAGAACCTGACGCAAGTTCCGATATACAGCATGCCTGATCAAAAGGATGGTGTTACCGTCTTTCTTCTGTCAGGCTCGTATGAATATGATCTGGAACTGATCAAGCATATGCCGCCACCAAGAACCAACTATCGGAACATTATCATCCCGTATTCTTTAATGGGAAGAATTGGAACTGCTGATTTCAAATATGGTATCGATAGTTCTAAGTACAATGAACGTGTGAAGTATTTGCAGAAACAGAAGATGATTCCACAGCTGGTTGTATCAAAACCAAACTTTTCCAAGACGGATCAGACGAATACATATGTTCCTGTATCGGATGTATTCCGTCAACTGAATCAAGTCGTCCGCGGTATGTCTAATGATTATGTGGAACAGAATGTTCTGAACATGATGTCTCAGTTCATGCAGCTATTCCCAAATACAAAGAAAAAGATTTGGGTTATCGATTCAAACCGATTCAAAATCTATGACGGTGAGAACGTCGATGCGGTTGGTTCGGATTTGATCAATGGTGTTCTGATGGCTGCAATCAATGGAACAAAGTCCAGAATCTCGCATGACACGACCTTCATTTTCCGTTCAGGAAATATGGATTATAAGATGGATCTTCGGTCAGATATTTCTGATTCGGAAGGTGTTCGTCAGATGTGTGAAAAGATCGGTGTTCCTTTCAAGTCTCAAAATAGAACGCCTTTGACATCCGACGAGGATATCGATGCAATGCTTGCTGATCTGAAATCTGAAGGTGACGGCGATGATGAACCGAAGAATTCAAAGTCTTTGAACCAATCGATTGCGGCGCTGAAAGCGAGATTTGATATCAAAACGGATAACACGACACGCGATTCAATGAATGATGCAAAGACATTTGAGATCAATGCACAGTTGTTACACCGTTTGTCACCGGATACATCGAAATTGGATGATTACAAACACATTTCTGCACAGTTGACAACCGGTGGTGATCATCCTGTTGAAAACGCTATCGTTGACAGAGCTTCTAAGGAATTGAGTGGTAGTAGAGCTGCTGCGAATTCTACAACAGCAATGAATGCAACTTCCAATGCACGTGAGTTGAAATTGCGTCAGGGTGTTGGTAAAATCCAATTGGATAAACTGGATATGACCGCGCTCAGTAGCGTCACTGATATTCCAATTCCACCACCAACTCATCCATTACGTATTACAACGACGAACACTGGTGCAATGCGGGGTTCATCGTTCCCGAATATCTCTAAGATCTATGAAGATAATGTTATGGATCAAGATATCGTTGCAACATTTATGAATCTCGGCAAGTTACCAGAAGGATTCACCGTAACTGGTGTTGAAGTAACTGACATGTCATCACCGGTATCTCTGATGAATAACTGGCGAATCAATCTGAAGAACAAGCGTACTGGTTCACAGTCTCACATCAATATGTATGTCCCGATCATGAAAAATGGTAAGTTCTATCATAATGGAACATGGTATACCATTACCAAGCAGGACTTCCCAATCCCGGTCATGAAGATTAACCAGAAACTTGTAATGTTGACTTCCAACTACAACAAGATTTCTGTCATGCGTTATGATACGAAATCGTTGGTTGATTTGACACAGATGATGAAGGCTGTGAATTCCGTATCAAAACCGGATGGAACAAACCCATATGTCAAGACCGGTTCTTCTTCTGTGACAAACTCTCGATTTGTATCGACGATTGAATATGATGAATATGCAAAACGTTGGTATTCTTTCGAAAATCCGGAAGCTGACTGTAAGATCATCTTCAACCGTGAACAATGCTTGCGCGAATTCGGCTTTGTCACAGTCGATGAAAATGAATTCTGTATCGGTATGATTAATCAGGTTCCAATTGTTCTGAATACAGAAACAGGTCTTGACAGAAATGAACGCTCGATTACACAGATTCTTTTGACAGTTCTTCCGGAGGAAATTAGAAAGGTATTCGACAAAATCAAACCGACGAAGATCTCAATGTATGCTGAAATCAAGATCGGTGTATTGATTCCGTTAGGTGTTGCGATTGCTGCATGGGAAGGAATCTCATCACTGTTAAAGAAGTCGAATGCACAATATAAGTTCATCAACGGTCGTGAAGATACGAATGGATATCTGGTATTCAAGTTCAAAGATAAATCGCTCGCAGTTAAAAACACACTCGTCAATCAGTTGATCTTCAACGGATTCTATCGTATCAATACGAAGGATTACAACTTTGATGAGTTTGATACACCAATCATGGATTCGAACTCCGTGTTTGTTGATATCTGCAACAGCATGTTCTTCCGTCAATACTCACAGTTGACAACATTCATCACGATGTATTATTTCTTCATGGATGCAATCACTGCGGATGTATGCAATCACTATCATGTTCCAAATGAGGTTGCTGGGTTACTTTTGTATGCTGCGAACATGTTAGCTGATAACAATTTTACCAGAGAAACAAACTCAGCGTTGTATCGTATTCGTTCATCTGAAATCGTTCCTGCTATCATTCATTATATTCTGGCACGAGAAATTTCAAAATACAACAACCGTGTCGGTAGTAAGAAAAAAGACAATAAGCTTGTTGTCAACCCGAATGATCTGATCAATGAGCTTCGTAATATTGAAACCGTTGCAACGACCAACGCACTGAATCCAATGGTCGAGTTACACCAGCAGGAAACCATTTCTTTGAAAGGATATCGTGGCGTTAACAATGAACGCGCATTCACTCGTACGAAGCGTTCCTATGAAGACTCTATGATCGGTAAGATGGCAATGTCTTCACCGAACTCCGCAGGTGTTGGCATCAATCGTCAGTTAACCGTTGATCCAAAGATCGAATCTGTTCGCGGTTACACATCTACACAGGGACCTGATGCGGACTACAATGATTTACAACTTGCATCTTTCTCCGAGCTGTTGACACCGGGTACGGTATCTCGTGATGATGCTATTCGTAATGCGATTGCAACATCACAAACATCTCATATCGTATCGACTGCTGAAGCAGAACCTGTTCTGATCTCGAATGGTGTTGATGAAATTGCGGCATCCTATCTGTCTGATGAATTTGCTGTTATGGCAAAAGAGGATGGTAAAGTTCTCGAGATCAGTGACGGATACATGATCGTCCAGTATAAGTCTGGTACCAAACAGGCTATTCCTGTTATGGACAGATATTCATTCAATACTGGTTCCGGTTTCTATGTTGACAACAAACTGAAAACAAACTTCGAAGTGAATGATTCCTTCAAGCAAAATGACATTCTGGCATATCATGAGAAGTTCTTCACGAAGGATTCTTCTGGTATGGTTCGTATGAATATTGGACCACTTGCAAAAGTCGCATTCTGTGGTTTGTATTCGACATACGAAGATGCTGGATTAATTACAGAGAAAATGTCCAAGAAGCTTGCTACCAGCATTACAATGAAACAAGCATCCAAGTTGGAAGCAACAGATGATGTGGAGTTCGTTGTCAAAGTCGGTGACGAGGTTGAAATCGGTGATCCGTTGATCATCTTTGGTCTTGGTGACACTGGTGACAAAGCAGTCGATGCATTCCTACAAGCGTTCCAGAAAGCAGGAACGAATCTTGCTGATACCGCAAAACGTGTCGTTCGTTCAAAACATGCGGGACGTGTTGTTGATGTCAGAATGTACACAATCAAGTCGATGGATAAACTTTCGCCATCATTGTTCGATCTACTAGATAATCATTTCAAAGAAAATATCAGGAAAAGAAAAATTCTTGATAAGCATGACAAGAGCAATTCTGTATATAAGCTTGACACACTGTATACACTGCCAACTCAACCTCTGAAGGGTTCGTCGATCAAGGGTATCAATTGTGACGTCATGATTGAAGTGTACATCGAACATGATGATGAAGTGTCTGTCGGTGATAAGTGTGTTGTGTACGCTGCATCTAAGCAGGTTATATCCGAGGTCATTCCTGAAGGATTGGAGCCGTATGCAGAATCCACACCCGATGAAGAGATCTCAATGTTTGTAGCCCCGAGTAGTATTTTAAAACGAATGATACCATCAGTACTTATTACAGGTGCTGCTAATAAGGTTCTTCTGGAACTGAAGAAACAGGTCCGCGATATCTGGGAAAAATAAAAAAAAATCGGAAGAGGAAAGGGGCGCGCATTGCGCGCCCCTCTCATTTCATCATTATGAGTCGTAATCATGGAAGCCGTCCTGTTTATCAGGATGCTTATACGCATCGAGCTCGCTCTTGTAGTGAGCTGCCAGACTGGAAGGCTGATCACTTGCGGCTGTCCCACACTGCGGGCAATGCTTATACTCAGCATTATAGGTATGACCACAGCTGTGACACTTATTGCAGTGAATTGTGGGTCCCTCAACATACGGCCGCTCAGCACCCACATGGCTGCCACATTCATGGCAGTACTCGTCAGTGTCGAGCAATTCCGATCCACACGACGGACAGCGCTTTTTAGCACCAACCAACGTGCGGAGGTTGAAGAACTGTGGGATCTCCGCGGAAGCGTCGATAACCAGGTCGGAAAAATCTTTGATGATGTCCGCGAGTATGTCCATGCATTCCTGCGTGGTCGCCTGCGGATCACACAGACCATACTCACGAATCTGATCGATGAGCTCCATCTGTCGCTGCTCGTCGTTATCGATGACAGATCTCAGCATTTCGTTTTGAATTGCTGACAGTTCCAGCTCGATTGCAACCATCTCCTGGATGGCTTTCTGCGAAAGCTCACGCAGGGTATCGAGACGCTGTTCTATATTTGCATTTTTCATAATTGTACCTTACCTTTCTTACCCTTACGGGCACATGTTATTTCAGATTTTTGTAAGGGGACATTACGGAGGCGGGGGAGGTATAGAGCCGGTCAAGCGCTCTCAACAGCCTCCCCCTTTTTCTCCCCTAATCCCCGAAGATGTCAATTAGCTGACAGTGATCTGCCGGCTTTCGGCCTCTCGCCGTTTGTATCCCTGCTTATTCAGAACCGCCTCGATCGTATCAACACTGTATTTTATCGCAGCTGTGTTATACCACTTGGCATCCTGATCCGAGCTGAGCTGATCGGCAACGGCTTTAAGTATGGTATCAATGTCACCGAGATCGTATGTTTTTTCGGTGACGTTGATCTTGAATGCGGTCACCGTATAAGCCTGATGGATCTCATCATCGAGATCCCATACAAGCTTTATACTAGCTGTCTGGTATGTACCTGATGTCGATGTTCCATAGTAGAAATCGACGTCATTATAGTGTGCGGGATTCCATATGGAATTTTTACGGCTTTCCATGCCGCTTGCCGTCATGACATTATTCAGAATATGGTTTATTTTTGCGGCGTCTTCAGCTTCTTTTCTTGCGGCTGCAATAGAGGTGTTTACTTTATCGATCTCTGATAAGATCTCCTGCGGGACATACTGTGCCCCGAACATGTTTGAAATTCTTTTGGAACTTTCTTGAAGCGTCGAGAGTTCCTTTTCCAATACTTCGAGTCTGGTCATTTTCATTATCCTCCTCAATGTGATATCAGTATTTTCCAATTGTCGATGATGTGCTGAGCCCGTGCATCAGAGATGATGTCCAGCTGGGGCTCCATGTCGCCATGCTGCTGGATCCATTTCCAGAATACACACTCCCACGCTGCTTTTGCACGCTCACCATCATTACGAGCGTGACGGAGATCCCATTCCGCATCGGTAAGCATTTTTCCTGCAAATCTGCTGTCACGGATGCCATTCGTATAATTTGACAGGAATTTCTGATGGGTGCGAGAGTTGTCATGTTTCCTACCGAAATAACCTGTGGTAGGAACATCGCTGAAAAGACCCATGGCTGCCAGAATGCGCCGCTTTGCACCCTGATGGGTCTTTCTATCCATATACAGCATGCACATGGATATGACGTTACAGTTGATCAAATACTTCTTATTCATTTCTTCGAAGTACTGACCAAACTCGTCGTCGACGGCAGTCATTGTGATGGTGCCATCATCCAGGATGGAAGTGACCCCGAATGTTGGGGTCTCGGGATTGATGTTGCGAGCTGTTGTGTTGAAGGTCGCAGCGGTGCTGATGTTCCGCTCTGTCATCATTTGCTGCAGTTTTTCCATGAAAGAATTTGTGGTGGTAGTCATAATAAGCCTCCGTGTTCTCCGATCTTTATCGGTAGCCGGTACCATCATCGTCAGGCAGCATACAAAATTTGATACCCGGAATAGAAGATTGCATTGGGGTGAAATGCTTTATCTCTATTCACATTAATAATATATAGATAGGATTCTGAAAAAATCGTAAGAAACGGTTCTGTAATCTCTTACGAAAGGAGAAGATTATATGCAAATCAACTATCATGATTGGTTTCTAAAGTCCCATCATTATCTGACGGGAACCCGCGATGGTGTTACGACATACAACGACACCAAATGGGTTACGATGAACAAACGTCTAGAAACGTTGATTGGGCTGAACTCTGAACTGATCAAGTATCAGCCGTATAATGTCGTCGGTAACTACACGGCGTTCAAACGTCTAATGGACTTGCTGGAGAAATCCAATTATACATTCGAAGACATGGATCAGTCTCTGATCAAGACATATAAGATGTCTCTCCAGAATGCGATGAGTTCCATGGTTGTGAATACACATGCGGTTATTGCACATTATTCTTCGTCTGATAAAAAACATGTATTCCATGGTGCAACGGATCATTACTATATCATCGATGTACCATTCAATCAGTTGCATTTTGGAGATAGAGACGAGTTTGTTCGTCAACGGCTCCATGAATTCCATGAAACTGAAAACGGTTATTTCATGGATTCAGACAGATTCTTGTCGAGTTACATTTCTGACATTCTTGGATTCACGTTACTCTGCACAGTCAATGGTTTTATCACGAATGACTGGAAGGTTGCAATTGACGAGAAGGGTTTCAAGTTCAAAATTGGATGGACATATGTCGACAAGGCTGATTTCATAATCTATAAACTCGATAATACATTTGTCGCAGATGTCGATATACCAAAAGAAGAAATCACATCAATGATGGAAACAAAGTACCTCAGTATGTCATGGCTCAAGCTGGGTGACCATCCTGAACTTTTTGGTTCTAGATGCATTTTCCATCTATGTGATAACTCCGTCAAGAATTCTGTGAAAATGACACCAAACTTCGGTATCATGAAATCAAATGGACTTGATGTAACATTTGTTCAAGAACGCATCAAAACTGATATGGACGCTGGTGGTTCTAACACTGTTCGTTTCAGGATATATGCACTAAAATATCTATTCGAGATTCCTGATTTATATCCGATGATCAACTTCTACAGTGTTATTGCAAGAAAGCATATCTATGACGGCAAATACAATCACATCACGAATCCAGACGGAAATTATATCGTCACGGAATACAATGTGGCAAATGATTCATCTGGAAATGACTGTACTCCACCAATTTCTGTTGATCGAACTGATGACAAACTCATGGCTCCTTTCATCGATGCAATATATATGGAAGACAACTTGAATGCGCTGTGGTCTGATTTTGAGAAAATGTTCGATACCTATTTTCAATTGTACAGTGATACATATGCTACAATGATCGATAAAGCGAAGGAAGCTGCTGATAATGCATACTATAAGATTGCAAGCATTTATGCTCAATATCTGAATATATGTATTACGACAAATTTTGTCGACAATGCGTCAAAGAATGCGTTCGATGACTTTATGGAGCAATTGAGCGAATATCACGAAAAGATTATGGCTGCACCAGCTATGTACAATGAAGCTATCTACAATGATATTTGCAACAGCTTCCCGCAATTGATCACTGCAAATCCAGATGTATATCGCAGCAACTTTGTCAATGTTGTTACAGCACCCTTTAAGAGTGAGCCTACTATCGTTAGACTCAAAGCTGCATTAGGCGGTAACCCGGGTGTCGGATTCTTCTTTGATCCATATGCATCCGAGCGTTATCACAGCGATCGATCCAGAGATACGATGTTGAAAGATCGCATCAATCGACCAATATCTGAACAATGCTTCATTGCATTTCGATACGATAGCGATGAAGCATGCTGGAAGTTCACATGTCCGGCAATCAATCATTTCAAAGGTATTTCGAATACTTTCTATATTCGGGATAAGAAAGAAAGTGGTCGAACCTTTAAGTTCCTGATTCTGTATACTGATACGGAAAATACTGCTGAAAAGACCATTGGATATTTCGATGATAATCAGCTGATGGATTTTGATAAGTTCATGGATGAAGTGGAGGAACATCTCGGATACATTAAATATTGGAATGTTGAATCACGTCTGATGAAACTTTCAAAGATGATGTATGGGATGAATGACGTGAAAACGCAAATTTCAATCCTGTCAAGAATTCTGGATCATAAGATGGACAGCGATTGGCTGGAGGAATATCCTTCTATCATCAACTATGAAATGTCAAATGTTTCATCCGACAATGTCGGTGCTGGGGAATATGAGATCCGTGCACCATTCGCATTGAATTTCATGTTCTATACAGTTTCTCAGCTTTATGACAACAAAGATCAACTGCAAGCATACTTCCTAAGACAATTGACAGGTCGACAGTTCCATCCTCGTTATGCTGATTTAACCGTTGACAAAATCGATCCACAGCTCTCAAGCGAGCGCATCAATTATTCGGTTATCACAAAGGGACCATCAATATTCTCAACAGGTGACCAGAATATATCAGTCTTCCCTGACGGAAATGACTTCGCTGTGTATAATGGATTTCCGTATGTATTAGATGGAGCACATAACATCCATCACATGACATCGGATAATGAATATCTCTACATGTTCAATCAATATTATGATGGCATCCCGCTTCCGTTAGTTTCTGATACCGGCATTGACAAGGATTACTATGTTTCATTTGTGAACCTTACGACAAATGGCATTGAACACATTCATTATTACGATGATCCACAGGTAGCTTCGATGATGTCATTGTGCATTTCGGAGTTGGCTGGTATTATCAGTCACATTCAGACGAATTATAAGATCACTTGGGATCAGACATTTGCGGTTAATTCCGCGATTCAGATTATTGAAAAATGGTCTGATAGAATTGAAAGCTATATCAACAATGGTGATATGCAATTCAAGATGCTGAATACCCTCTCAACAATCGGAACCGAACAACTGTTCATCAACTGGTTTAAGAAAACATCTTCGACAGGTCTGATGAAATTGTTCACAGACATCAAAAATGTGATTGATGCGGCTCGTAAAGTTTCATCGAGTTCAATTCCACTTGAGAAATATGCACAAGACGCTTTAACAGAAATTCAGTATGTTCATAAAAACATCGGATATGACTATGACAGAACTCGATATGCAAGAGCTGTCTATATCCATTTGAAGGACATTGATGAACCAATGTCTTTGAAAGTCGCTGGTAACTGGGCACAAACACTTCGGAACTTCGATCAAGGCAACAGTCCTACATTCACCTTTGATGGAATGCTGATACCAAATATGACTTCACCAATCCTGAAAGATGACACTGAACGTTTCAAATTCGCAATTGTTTTGAATGAACTCAAACAGTGTGTTTTCAATCCGAATTTGCCAACAGCATTGTCACAAACCGTACAGACTCTGAAAACACTGTACGAGTTTGATGCATGGTGGAATGAATTCATCCCATTGATCAAAACATACTTCGATACGTTAATCAACAACTTCATGTTTGACATGTATGCTATCGATGACATGGAGCTTCCGTTGTATTTCGGATCTGTCGACGTTGGTGCTGAGACTCCAACATTTGCAGTATTGACAATTCCGAAAACAGATCCGCATGTTGTTGTCCCATCTCAGCAAGCGATTCCCTCAACCAATGTCACATTGATATTCAGACCGATCTACGACAATGGTGATATCGTTACGCTGCATCCTGTGTGCAATTATGCGTTCTTTAATGGAAATGATTTGACAGTTGATGGAACTACGGTTACGATGAAATTCTATTTCAAGGACGGTTCTGAAGCGAATAACGTCATTGACACAGGACTCGTGATCAGATTCAAGAAGGTGTCAACATCTTCAGATATCATGAATCAGTTCGAACAATACATTGGTTGCCAAACCATTCCACTTGAAGTTCAGAATATTCATGAGACATTCGATGTTCTCCCGGATGGATCAATCCTGAATGATAAGCACGCAAAGCTTCACTATGAACTTCTTGCCGGAAATAAGTTTGCACCATTGGATTCTGATTCAGAGTTTGTTGTAAATGCACATTCCGGTCCACATGACAAACTGTTCCTAAAGTGTGACCAACTGAATCGTTATGTAACAACTGATATGGGTGGAAGACCACAAACAACATGGTTCTTTAAACCATGTCAAGTGATGCATCTCGATATTGAAAACGGGTATATGAATTCCCTCGGTAGTGGTTACTTTGAGGGACAAACGATATACGCATGTACCGATGATGGATTGTGTGTATTTCCGTTGATCATTACCGCAGTAGATCATTCGACAGAACATGGCTTTGTTGAAGCAAAGGTTGATGAGTTTAATGCACCATGGTTCCGCACATCAGACATCTCAGTTATTCAAAAATACCTCAATATGACAGAACCGATCACATGCACGATTGTTGATGATAACATTCGGAACTTCATGGATGAATACACGGAATATGAAGGACCATATTATCCAATTCCACAGATGTCGTCGACAGTCGAGATTCCTTCCGAGTGGAATGATGTGTACACACTTCCTGGTGATCCGATTTATGTCGTGAATAATTCAGAGTATGTATACACCAGATTGAATTGGATGTTCCATGATGAGATTCCAAACAGAATCGATGGAACCATCAACCCGATGTATCATTTCTTGTATCTCGGAGATGTCGCTGTTAATGATGTAGCTCGTTCGGCCAATATCAATTTGCTGTATCATGACTTCAATTCTTACACGACTCCGGAAATGTATCCTGTTCTGCGAGAAGAGCCTGACGATCATTCTGTTTGGAAGCAAGAACATCTTACATTCCAAAAGAATATCGGCAATGCAAACTTGAAAATTGCAGAACTCAAAGAGGAACTCGCTGCACAACAAGAAAAACTTAATCTTCTGATACATCCGGTGCTTGAAAAAGACTCGACGGTTATGATCAAACCTGGCACAATGGTTGGTGATCAATACATTTCGATCGAAGACTGTCAACGCGTATGGATTGTTGATGAGGTGCTTTATGATCCAATCAGAGTTAGATTGTCACATACTGACGACACGTTGCCTGAGATTGGTGATACTGTTTTCATTAAACCGGGTTCATGTTGGGAAAATGACGTACCGGTTCCATCATGGGCTTTGGAATGTGTGTGGACAGTTTTCCGTATTAAAAGCGACGCGGTTGTTGACATTGAAGCACTGTATCAGACATCAACCGCCAGTGGTTCTATCGAAATTAAATATCTGAAGCATGTTGTACAAGACGAAGAGAATCCGTCGGTATATAATGATGGACGCGCATATCCCAGCTACTTCGATCCGCCATATATACTCCCCGCTAATTCAGTTACACAGATTCAACGTGAATACAGAAAGAAAGAACGTGCGCTGAAACTTCACATCGAAGCCATTGAACGTGATATCGAATATTGGGAAGCATTTATCAAACGCATGGAGTTGTACAATACAGAGCTGGAAACTCCGACGAAATGGTATAATGTGAATTCATACGATGCTGCAATGATATACATCGATAATGGTCGTGCTCGGATGATTCCTGTTCGAAAAACTGCATTGCGAGATGTTATTATCGGGCAAGCACAGATTAGACTATATGATTGGGAAAATAAACGTTGGTTATCCCCAAGAGATTACATCTATTCGGTTATAGGATATGATAATGCGCATGACGTTTACGATGATTATCTGTCACCGCGTGTCAAGAGTACATTGAATATTCTATTCACGGACCCAACGTTTAACTCAAAGAAGATCCTTGTGTATCTTGTATACGATAATAATACTCCGTGGTCGGAAATCGAACCAGGTCCGATGGAATGTAAGGTTGTGTTTAAACCGGTTATGCATGTAAATCAGGAACCTTTAACGCAAGATCTTTACAGCAAAATCCGTGTAAGAAAGCACTACGATGAATCTGAGACTTATCGTTTGATTAACCTATTCCCGACACCAAGTGATTTTCCGAGACAGAATGGTTTTCTTCTTGTCAGACCTGATCGTTCAGGAAAGTATAAGTATGGATCACCAATTCGATTCTGCGATATGCGCATTCTTGCAAACGGTACTGAAATGACCTATGAAGATTTTGACATCTACGTACGAAATCCAATGAATTCAGTTGAGATCCCGATGTATCATATTGATAAAGATTACAACGTGTCGATCCCTGTTGCAATCGATGGTTTCGAAGAGAATCACCATGTTCTTCTGGTATCAGTTAAGAACGACGATGTCTCAGGATTTAATGGTGTATCATCGAATATTATGTTCGAAGGTATCACAGCTATGAACGAAGGTAATCCTGTTATCACGATCACATCCTCAACACTTCCGATAGGTGTAACGGGAACCTTCACATGTACTGTTGTACCTGATGGAACATCACCAATGTCTGGTGGTTTGGTATCTGTTGTCGTAACCGAAATCAAACAGCCATCTCCTCTTGTGGATATCAAATACATGATACGAAACGCTTCTCCCGCAAACAGCGGTACTGGATACGGTGAAAACTATGTTCGGTTGATGCTTCAGGATTCTACATTGTCAAGAGAAGTGTTCAAAACCATCAGTGATGGTGAAGGACACGTGCTCGGTGTCAGGAACTTGTTTGCTGACGGATACACCCCAGGTGAATATCCACTTGGTCCTGATGGAGCTATGGTGACGATCGATTACGAAGCTACGCAAACTTGGTCTGGTGAATCAATTTCGACTGTCGTTGTTGATGGATCGGCTGCAAGCGGCTTGACACTAAATGTGTCAGAACTTGCGATTCAGCCCATTGAAGAGTATCGTTCAACAAATTGGGTGAATCTGTATCACGACCAGGAACACCGCGATGTAGCATACAAAATTATCCCCAAACAGGTCATTCTCGTTCCAAAAGATCCAACATTCGATGTGCTGAACATTTCAGAGGTTCGTCTGAAAAATCAGTATGTGTTGGATTCGGATGGTTCGGATGATATCAAGAGTGATACATTGGATGCACCATTCACGTATTACTATGATAAGAAACATGATGTCCGCTATCCGATTGGAAACGTGTTGAAGAATCGTGCTTCGGAGAGACTTGTCATTGATACAGAAACGTCAACAGATGTGTCCACGATTCGTTCGAATCACATCTCCGTGTGTCGTTATGCATCACATGTCATTCCTCAGGATGGTATCATCGATCTTACCGGATATATTCCGACACCATTGACTCGTGACAGATATGAGTTCTGGGTGAATGGTAAATATGTCGATGATCCGGATATCATTATCCTCTCACCAACGTCATTCCAACTCAGAAACATGACATCACTGCACAATCTGGAAGTCATCGAACTGGTGGATGACATTTCAGATACGGAACTGATGCCAAAGGGTCCTGTGTATGTTGATCTGAATGGAAACACTTATGGATCATATCATTCGATGCTTGTATACAAAGCAAATATCATTGATCAATCCATCAAGTATCAATTCAATCAATCGACCAAGACAAATCTGGACGATTATCTTGCATCAGATGTACGTGCATCTGGTAACAGAGATTATGAACCAGATATCCTATCATATGTTCAAATTGATGAGGAAGAACCGACAAGCTATGAAGAGCTATATCATATTCCGACCATCAATGGACAAACGATATTCCATGCAACTACACAAACCCTCGGCTTGATTGAAATAACGAACAAACAAGTGATCGACATATTAGATCGTACATGGAAGAAGGAAATCCTGAATGGTGTGATTCCAATCACACATAACGGAAAGTTGAAGACGCAGTCTGACGCAACACAATTCTTACATGTGATTCGTCGCGATGATCACTTCGAGATCTACACATCCGGAACATTCGATCGTCCGTTTACGTTGTATCTGTCCACAACAAAAACCGGAAAGATTCAGAATGCAACAACAACTGTTCGTATCATGCCGATGCTTCGTGCTGGTACACACGTGATTCTTGCACCGGAGTTCGAAAATCTCTGGGTCATCTCAACAGTTCCAGGTACAACACCAGTTCAAATAAAATGATAGAAAGGGAGGGTGGGGCGAAAGCCCCACCCCTTTTCTATAATGATGAAGAAATTCGGACTCTGCTCTGTAGAGCCCTAGGCATACGTGTATTATGCTTATTTTAGGGTAAAAAAAAAGAAGAGTCGGGGCGGTGGTTCAGTCACCGCCCCCGATTCTATGGCAAGCCCCAATACTGAGAGATCGCGAAACTCAGTACGGGTTCTGGAAATATCAAGTTCCCGGGCAGGAGTTGGGATCCCACCCGGGTATGTGCCCTTGTCCAAGGAGTTAAGTCCAAGAGCGTCACGTTCGAGGTATGTTTGTTGAAGACGTGGTGACTGAACCACCCGACCTACTCGAACGTGGGGTCGGCATTTTATAAATTAGGGTTGTTTTGCCTGATACGATTTAAGATATTCTGTTCAATTGCAACAGCCTGCTGATTCTCCTCGAGACTGGTCGACAGAACAAACTTCTCAGGTTCAGGTCCACCCTTCCACAATACAGGGAATTGCCGTAACGAATCACCGATTACTTGATTCAACTGGCGACCATTTGCATCCTGTAATGCGGCCACAATTTCATTTGTCTGATTATGCTTGATGTCATGAAGCATGTCATAATATTGTTCACCTGCGCCAGGAGCAGCCCAATCAATTTCGATCGGCTTCTGCGGTTTCTTATCACCAAACCATGTTGCAGATGGAGGCATGACATATCTATTATAAAGCGTAGACGAAGCTTTTAGCATGAGTGAGATCGGAGTATCCCAGCCAGCGTTATGCATATCGACATACATTTTATGCTCGGCATCACCGATAATATCGATATCGACATATACACCTTCCATCTCTTCAGCTTTCTTACGTTTCTTCTTCTTCGGCTTAACTTCATCTTCATCAACCAACTTTATTTCTCCACTTACAATGCCGGCAAGTGTTTTCGGATCCGTAATCTGTTTATCAAATCCGATGAACAATGTCGGGAGATCACCGAAGCTATATTTAATACGTCCAGCTTTGAAGGCTTCGACAGCCTCCTGATAACTCATCCACGGATACTCATGTTTCAATGAATATTCAATTGCATCCGTGATGATTTTCATTGCATTCTTGAAATCTTCTGCATGATAATACACCTTACCCAGAGATTCCAAACGTCTGCGAATTTCAGCTTCTTCCGCAGACGATGCAAGCTTATCTTCGGATATGTTATACTTGGAATTCGGATCATTACGGACATACATCACGGAACATCCATCGCGAATTTCTGAAAGCTCTTCTTCTGTCAGCTCAAGTTCAATGACATTTCTCGATCGAGCCTTTCGACGCTCATCTTCGATTTTGTTCATAACTTTCTTATGCTGAGATATCGCTTCCTGAAATTCGTCATCCCAATCACCATCATCATCGATCTGATGTTGCAGCTCACGTATACGAAGACGCACTTCGGCTTCAAGATCCGGTGTCATCATTGGTTGAATCCCGTCGTTTATCTTTTGAATGATTTCATCCAATTGTGCAACGGGATAGTTATATTTGATTTGATCGGCCATTGCGATCATTCCTCCTTATGATGTTAGCGCATCCATGAATTCTCTCACACGGAGTATGTTGTATTCCCATGGGATCGTCAATGTGCACGTATTATATTCGTATACATACGATGCGCCATGGATCCGCCATGCAACATTACCATCTTCAGTCTTATATTTCTCATACGACCCATCTGTATGGAACGGTGGCAATGATGCTTTTGTTTCAGGCAGGTTTGCCGGTGATGGGACGATTTTGTCAAACGAATAACCTGAGATGTCTTTTGGGAATGATACCCTTTTCAGTCCATAATCGTCAATTATTTTTTGCAGCTCTTCGGATCTGAAGAATGCATATGTTGTCTCAACACATTTTCCTTCGGAGATACATATAGTGCCGTTGATTCCAGATCCAGTATCCATGAAGATTTTGGAGTCTGTGAAATACCCATGTACATACTTCTTGATCTGTACCGCATTCACCGTATGGGCGCTGGTTCCATTTTGAAGGACGGCCGGATGCATGATACTGAGCATGAATTTGATGGCGTCCTTCTCAACAGTAGCCATTTCATTCAATGGATTTGCATCCCGGTATATTGACACACGCCAACCTTTAGCGTTCATAGATGTCACGTCTGACACCTTTTTCTGATTGATTCTGATTCGAATCATGATAGCACTTCCTTTCTGAATACAAGCTTTGATATGGTTTCCCTGTATTCACTTGAATGATATATGCACGTAGAAGAAGAAAAATAAATTGAAACCGCATTGTAACTGTCGGGATATAACAGTCCGACATGTTTACAAAATTATCATCAAGAAAGTGTGGTGAGAAAAATGCCGCAATTGATTTATGACGAAAATTCATTGGTCAACGGTCAGATGTATAAATATGATAAATGGCTTCATTCCAGAATCAATAAGTATACTGGAGCTGGGCGAACAATTGTTACATACTTCTCAATCGATGATCAGAATACAACAGATTCTCTGGGACTGAACGACGCATATCAGATTCTCGGAATCGATTCTCCTATCAGATGGAACGAGATTGAAGACTTCCCACTTCTCGGAATGTCACCGTTGAATCCGGAGAATGGAACAACTCCGTCAACAACAGTCCGCAATTACAATCTTTCTGGAGATGCATTCATCATTCCTGGAACGGTAATGCCAAAAGAAAACGATTTCTTCATCGTGAATCATCTGAAGATGACACATCTGATTCGTGTTACGGAAGTCACACAAGATGGTCTGAACACAGATGGTTCTTATCGAATCTCATATTCGTTGTTCACAACACAACCGAGTGAAATCGAACAACTCCGTCGTCAGGTTGTTGGTCATTATAAATGTGATCTACAGACTGTTGGTGCAGAAGATCTGACACCTGTTATCGGTAAAGAAGATTACGAGCTTCGGAGTCGTTTGATTCGTATGGTTGATGATATGGTTGAAAACTACATTTCCAACTATTACGATCATACACATAACTGTTTCGTCCTGCATCTGAACGGCATGACTCTGTTTGATATGTGTGGGAACACATTCATGGCAAAACACGGCATCATGATCCGTGACAATGCTCATGGAAATATCGTGTTGAATGAGAACAAAATGAACTCCAATACGGCTGATTACTATTATCAGAGATCGGTTTATAAATGGATCGAACGAGATGCACCGATTCGTTATCTTGATCGATTTAAGTATAAACTCATGACATCATTGGCATTCCCGAATTCATCTTTCTATAACTATGGAGACGATGTTTCGGTTATGATGCCTGGTGATACTTGGTGTCAAGCACCGGATTGTGAGTTCTATTTTCCAGAAGAAGTCTATCAAATTCTGGAAGCTGAAAATGACACCAGACATTGTCAAACATGTGACTGTCAGTGTTGCAAATTCCGCGACACATGTATCAGACATTTCAAACTCAGACGGTATGACTACGTGTCAATGATTCACGATTTCATTCATGGAAAGATCCGTTCGATTCATGATTTGTCATTGTACACCGGCGATCAATTATTTGATAACTCGATGTCGAAGGAAGTCTTCTTGTGGACACCGATTATCATCTATATTATCAAACAAACACTCAAAATCAAATAAGGAGGGTATCCCATGAACGAAATGACAATTGGCTGCGGATGCGGTGGACGCGTTCCGGTTCCGCGTACCTATCCATTTATGATGAATGGAAACTATGCATGTGATTGCTGCCATCAGATGTATCAACCGAATCCGGACAACTCGAAGATTCCGACTGCGGGAATGATCAACGGCAGTCTGTTCACGATCGTAAACAACGATCCGCTTCTGATTCAGCGTGATCTGTTTGAGTACGGTACAAAGATCAGCGTCTCTGAGAATGTCCGCACTCAGGTAACAAGACGCAGTGATATGTCTTGTATCAATCTCATTGGTACATTCGATCTGACTGAAGGCAACATCATCACAAATGACTCGTTGTATTCATTCCTCTGCAATAAAATCGGTTCTCAGTTTGAGACCAATGATCATGTTCTTTCCATTCTGAAGAGTGGCTTCCAAGTGAAGATCTTGTTCACAGTTCTGGACGAACAGGGTGGTGTTGTATATACCAACTCCGTTCAGTCCAGCAATACGATCGGTAAGTTCCACTACACAGACGTCATGGATTATTTCGTCGAGTCCATCTCAAATATGATGGTGACGAATATTCCGGCGATGGATTATGCTGGTATGTATATCCTGCGTCTGGATCGTATCGAAGTATACGGTAGAAAGATCATCACAAAGAATCATATTACGGAAGGACTGAATCCGTTCTATGCATTCACACAGAACGACACCAAGATCAGTCAGCAAGTTGACACAATTAATGCAACACAGGAAGATGAAGTCGTCTTGGTGGCTGCTTCAAATCTGAACTGGTCTACAACCTTCCAGGCAAATATCACAACACGTCTCAAGATTTCGTTCAATGTATACACTTCCAACATGATCATTGCTGGTAATGTATATGACGTATGGTCCGCGCTGTATGAGCCGATGGAAGATGTAATCGAGACAATGCGGAATGCAATCACTTCGATGTCCGAAACGATTACTGCATTGACCGCACGTATCGAGGAACAGGATGCTACCATCGAGGCACTAGCTCACCGTGTTGAGAACATCTACTACACTTCCGAGGAATATGTGAAGAGCCATTACTTCCATAAGGGAGTTATCACATGGCTCGAACCTGGTACTGTATATCAGACCACTGAAGCATATACCACAACGGATGACGAGTCTGTCACTGTTGAACAGGCATTCAATGCTGATATTGCACTCGGCAAACTGATTCCGCTTACATTCATCCAACCAGTTGATGCGGAAGTTGGTGATTGATAATGGCTGATGAAACTTTGAAGATTGATGTAACTGATATTTCGGTTCCTTCAATGCGTGCGATCAATATTGCAATCATCAACCAACCGAATCCTGTGAAAGGATACGTTGCGACCTACGAACAGATATCATTTCTCATCAATTTTCCTCAGTATCTGATCACCGACTCTAACACAGGAAAGATCGTAAATGGTGAAAACATTTATGAATACTTTCCGGATGAAGATCCACACAGTGGTGGCGGTGGCGGAGGAGGAGGTGGAGGCGGTGGTACCGGTGATGGTTACACCGCCGGATATGCTCCAAAATCAAAATATGGCTCTGCCGAAGTTACTCTCGCAGGTCATCGTACGAATACAGAAAGTGAGTGATAATAATGGCAATTGTTCGAGGAGTACTGAAAAACGCAAACCAGTTCAAACAGTTATTAGATACATTGGTTCCAAGTATTTTTGCATCGGTTGAACTGGGTCCGAATAATCAAATCATGTGCTTGGATGCCGATAGGCATATCATGATGGAATTTTCCGACAGACCAGACGGTTCGTCAACTCCAGGCTATTACAGGGTCTACCGAAGTCCGAATGATTATGTGACTTTAGCCGAAGTTAATCTGCTTATACATTCCAGCGAACAGAATGTGACAAATTATATCGGTTGCGAAAATGGTATTATTGTCCAAGGAACTGCTACAACCTCTAACGGATATGCTTATCAGATGCATTTCATGATAACCAAAACAAACAATGGCGTGCCGGCATACATCGGAGTAGATTTCGCGCAGGGTAGTGCCAGTTTCACCAAACCGTTTCGTCACATAGCGTATGGGGATAATCCATCATTTAATACAACTACACCGGTCACATCCGAAGTTGGTACACAAACCGTTTTACAGGCGTTTGCTACAAATGCAAATCTTGGTACCAAGAGTGTTACACCAAAAGCGTTCATGATCATTCGTGATACAGCATATGCATTGAACTTCGGAACATTCACACTCGATGGTGTTGAATACATCACGGATGGATATCTTGCGATCAGCACAGCAACTGATTGATTATATTCAAATAGAAAGGATGGTTACCATGGCATTTAAACCGAGACTCACGAGACCTGAAAAGGGTAACAAGTACTATATCCGCAAAGACAGCGGTGGATACAGTACTGCGATCTTGGGTAGTCCAACAGATCCGGATTGCAATGTACTTCACAATTGTGTTGGATATGCTTGTGGACGTTTCCATGAGATTGCTGGTGATACAAAATTCTCACTGATTGATCCAATCAACGCAGAGAATATGTATGCAAACGGCATTCAGCACGGATTGAAAACTTCACAGAATCCACAGCTTGGTGCCATCATTGTATGGCAAGCAGGCCCCACACTCAGCTACAAAGATGGCGCAGGACATGTCGCCATCGTCGAACAGATTAATGCTGACGGATCCATTGTGACATCCGAGTCTGGATACGATTGTCCAAATGCATTCTGGACGACAAACAGAAAGAAGGGCAGTGACGGAAACTGGGGAGCAGGTTCAGGTTACATGTTCCTCGGATTTGTTTTACAACCGAATGGTCCAGAACCCGAACCTTTCAAGCCATATACGAAGCGGCTTCCGTTCGGTACCAAAATCTTCCGTATCGATGACAACAAGGTCGAACAGGTCAGCATGATTTCTGTCGAGAGTATCTACACGATCGTACAAGAAACCACAATCGGTTCACTGAAATACGGTAAGCTGAAGTCCGGTGTTGGTTGGGTGCTCTTGACTGAGGATGTCAAAGAGCTGAAACGTGGTGACAACGGTGATGATGTGAAGTGGCTCCAGCAACAGCTGATCGCAAAGGGATATCTCACGAAGGGTGAAGATGACGGTGACTTCGGGAAGAAGACGATGTCTGCAGTCCTCGGATTCCAATGGGATCAGAAACTGAAACTGACAGCAACATGTAATCTCGAAACTCGTGAAGCGTTGATGAAATGATAATAGTAGTGGGTGGGGCAAATGCCCCGCCCATTTACTGAAAACGCTTCATTAAATCCTATGAAAGGAGAGATTGACATGGATGATTCGAATATTCATATTGTAAAACGAACAGACCAATGGAAAGAACGTGCTGTTCAAAGTTACGTTGTTCCACGTGGTGTTCTGTGCGTTGAATTAACTCCAGATGGAAATACTCGAATCAAAATTGGTGAAGGTAATAAGTATTATTCACAACTTCCTTACATCGGTGCAAACATCGATATTTCGAAATACTTTACAAAAGAAGAAGTAAAGAAACTTGTCGAAGATACGTCTGAAGCAACCGTAATTGCTTATATGGACAAACAACCGTATGTTCGTGTATTAGGTCCGATTCTCCCATCCGCATCAGCATTACCAAAGACTGGTAACAAAGATGGTGATATCCGCTTTGTTAAAATGGCGAAGGTGACTCCGGATGGAAAAGCATATATTGAATATGTTTGGTTCAATAATCGTTGGGATCCGTTGTCATCTGCAATTGATATTGACGTATCGAAATTTGCGACAAAGGAAGAACTTGCTGCTGTTCAGAAAACTGCGAATGAGTTAGCAAAACGTGTCACGCTGCTGGAACAAGCAAAACACATTCACCTGAATAAATCAATTATTGATTCGATCACAGCTCCATTCACAACGGAACTTGCTGTAAAATTATCTGGTATTGAACCAAATGCAAACAAATATGTGTTACCCATTGCAACAAGACATTCGCTTGGTGGCATCATTATCGGTGAAGGTCTATTAATTGATTCTAACGGAAGAGTGTCAGTCGATACAAGTGGTATTATTGTACCGCCGTATGATGATACTGAAGTCAAACGCCGCATTTCAAACTTGGAAAATGTTGCTCATACGCATGCCAATAAAGCTATATTAGATGCAACGACGGCTTCATATACATCCGTAGAAAAGACCAAACTTGCCGGTTTAGAGAATTATGATGATACCGCATTGTCAGGACGTGTAACGACCCTGGAAGAAAGTTCACATACTCACACAAACAAAAGTGTGTTAGATAACACGACTGCATCTTATACGACAGAGGAACAAACCAAACTAGCTGGGCTGGAAAACTATACGCTGCCAACAGCATCATCCAATACGCTTGGTGGTGTGAAAATAGGTGATAATCTTTCGATTGATCAAAACGGTGTGCTGAGCGCAACAGGCGGTGCTGGTTATACTGCTGGTAACGGTATCAACATTCGAACTGAATCAATTGATTCAGATTACGATACTTCAAGTGAGTATTACTCTATTGATGAAACAGATTTAGGCTATATTGGTAGAAGTTTTACTTTGACGAGTGAACGTGCTGCTCTACCAAAATATGCGTTTGTTGCATCACATTACAACAATAACTGGAATGGTCCTGTATTATTCTCAAAAAATCCGGAAGCAGTTAAATATAATACTAGAGGCTATACTAGCAATCCAGTAGCATTCACATATAACAATGAGACATGGTATAGATCTGACAATGGATATTGGTATCAAAACAGTTCCATTTCAACCAACATCAAAGTTGACGATTTGACAGGAGTCGTTTATGACGAGTCCGATTTAGTTGATTATATTTGCTCATTGTTGGACACAATGCATACAGAGTCCCACACTGAAAACATCATTGAGAATACCGGTGTATTAGATGTCACAAAAGACAACAATGGCGACTTGGTTGTATCAAAAATAAATGGCGATACAACTTTATCATTGGATCATTACACGCTTCCTATTGCATCAGCTAATACGTTAGGTGGTATCAAAGTCGGTGAGAATTTATCAATCGATCAAGATGGTGTTCTCTCCGCAATAGGCGGTGGATCGAAAGAGTATCTCGCAGGCGAAGGTATTTCTATCACAGAACGTAGTGAGGAACACAATACACCGGTTGATATATCATCAGAGCATTGGGTTAATGAATCACCTACAGGCGGTGGTAGTCGATATACAATTTCAACGGATCGAACATATTTGTTGCAAAGATATTCGCTTGCAGCAGGCACACACTTCAAAGTGAAATTTGTACCAACAAATCCAACCGATATTATATACTACGGATTCGACAGCTATCCATCAAATTCTGATGGCAGTGGTGGTATTTCAATCATCGGTCAAACAGGACCTGTAGATGGTTTTGAAGTTGATCAATCAACGGTATACACAATGCCTGCAGACAGAAACTCATTAGACATATTCATTCGAATCAATGATACGCATTGGACGTCTTCTGATGTAGTGTCCGCAGCATCATTCACCGAATTAAAACTTATCATCACGGATTCGGCAAGTCAAGGAACATTTATCGATGCAAATGTCCGTGATGGTTTGACAATCGATTCATCTGATAATACAATTAACGTGACACCTGCGACAACAACTGATATCGGCGGTGTCAAAGTTGGTCCCGGATTATCAGTAACATCTGATGGTACATTGACTGCAAATGTCGGTGTTGAATATGTTGCTGGTGATGGGATCACAATCAACCAGGGTTCAGCAGAATCAACTGACATTACCGATTTACAATGGGAACAAGGATCAATCAATCCAGTTAATGGTGAACCGGATGATTTAACAATGACGGTTATCCGTTCTCCGATGATTGAAGTCGGCCTGACAAATATGTTGAATGTATCCGCACAAGATACATCTGACAATGATATGCGATGGGAAGCATCATTCTACGATTCAAATTCAGAATTTATTTCAATGGCAACAACATGGCAGACATTGTCAGATGAAGTGGTCCGTCCCGATAATGCAAAATATGTTGTAATATTATTGAGAAAAGAATCTGAAACAGAAATTGATGAAAATGCTTTAAAAGCATGCGAGATCTCATGGCCAATCGAGATTGGAAAATATGTCGTGACAAATACAGGCGTGACACATGTCGGATTAACTGATGATGGATCTGTGATTTATGTTGAGAATGGCTCAACAAATACACTGCTAACATTTGGACAAGATCTTGATGTGACAAACGGTGTTGTAACCATTCCGGATTATCACCGGCTTGTTTTGAATGTTGAGGAATAAATAAGGAGTTGATATTATGGCGAATAAAACGTTTAATGACGTAAAGATTAATGTCACATTTACAAAAGCGACATCTGATGTAACTGTGTCTGGTGGCAATAATCATGCGTCCAATATTAGCGGTAGCCCAACCGCACAAGATTTGGCTCTCGCTTTGGGTAAAATCCAAAACTGGTATGACAACTGGCATGCCGTTGTTTGGACCGGTGATGCTGCAACTGTAAATGGAAAGACCGTCGCAGTAAACGTTCCATCAAATGCAGTGTTCACAGACCATATCACATCAGCAACCACTTCTGGTTCTGGTAACGCTGTTACTGCAGTAACGGCAGACGCAAATGGTGCATTGACAGTTACAAAGGGAACAACATTCTTGACATCTGCAACGCAATATATCAAGAGTATTGAATCATCCGGTTCTGGTAATGCAATCACAGCATTGAATGTTTCAAGTGGTACTTTGACATATACACTTGGTAGTACATTCCTGACCGAGCACCCTGCAATCACTGTTGATACTGATACAACATCGACAGCTTCTCCTAGTGCTGGTGGTACATTCACAACAGTTGATTCTGTGACTCGTGATTCAAATGGTCACGTTACAAAAATCAATACGAAAACAGTCACATTACCTGCTGCAATCAGTGATACGAAAGTAACACAGTCTATCAAGAGTGACAACAAGAACTATCCGCTTCTGTTGTCATACTATGAATCGAGCTCATCAACAACAACTGCGCAGACGGCAAACCGTTCAAATTCAATTTATGCAAACCCATCAACAGGCACGATTACAGCAACAAACTTTGCCGGTACCATTAACGGATACACAATTTCTGGTAATGTTGCAAAAGCCGTTCCTTCAGATGCTGTGTTTACAGATACGACTTATACATTTGCTGAAGGTTCAACGAATGGTAAGTTTACTGTTACACCAGCAGGTGGTTCTGCTCAATCGGTAACAGTTCACGGTTTGGACACCGCAGCATATCAACCGACATCCGCATTCGTCCCAGCCAAACCTGACGGAAGTACATCATTCCTTGGATCAGATAATATCGTCAATTCTAAGTACCTTCCGTCGTATGTTGATGATGTCATCGAAGGTTATTACCATGATGGAAAGTTCTATACGACTCGCTCTGGAACTTCACCAAATTATACATATTCGGGTGAGATCACTGGTGAAACCGGTAAGATCTATTTGGATCTCGGCGTTGAACCGGCTGAACCATATCGTTGGGGCGGATCTGCATATGCATCAATGAAATCACCAACGATTTCAGCAGTTGCAAATGTCACACAAAAATCAAATGGTGTTATTACAAAAACATTCACAGATGGAACAGCTGCCGCAGACGTCACGGTCTACACACACCCGACAACTGCTGGAAATAAGCACATTCCGAGTGGTGGTTCTTCAGGTCAAGTGCTTGTATACGGTGGTTCATCCGGTACAGCTTCATGGGGTGCAGTCCCATCACATTCACATTCCAATTATCAGGGTGCAACAGCATCTGCTGCAGGCGTTGCAGGATTTGTTCCACCAGCAGCTGCAGCACAAACAACAGCATACTTTTTAACAGGTGCTGCAACATGGAGCAATGCACCTGTTATTGAAGAAGATATTCTCACACTAAACGTTATTGCTGGAAGCTAATCAATGAGGAGTGGGGCATTGCCCCACTCCCTTATTATAGTTTATTGAAAAACGAGAATGTAATCCCGCGTATTATAATGAAAGGAGTTATTCTCGATGGGAGCGAAAACGTTCAATAATGTCAAAATTAATTTGACATTGAAAACAACAACAACCCGTGCAAATCTGTCAACATCATCTGAAGATCTTGCGGTTCAGCTTGGTAAAATCAAGAAATGGTATGATGATTTTGCATGGTCTGCATTCACAGCACCGACTGTTGAAGTTACCGGGTCCGGCAATGCGATCACATCAGCATCATGGAGTACATCAAATGGAAAGCTGACATTGACGAAAGGATCCTCATTTTCTACAGTTTCGATATCACGCGATTTGACATCTGGTACAAAGATCGGTACGATCACGATCGACGGTACTGCAACGGATCTTTACTGTCAGACGAATACCGATACGAAGGTTACTGTGACACTATTACCTGCATCAACTGCTGACGCGTCTTACATGCCGACGTTTGTAACTGGTGCAGGCACTGCTGGTGTTAATATCATGGCATCAATTAAGTTCAATCATACCAAAGGTACAACATCAGCAGTCGGTAATTCGCGGTTGATATTAGGTAATTCAACAGCTTCAGGAACAGCTAACAATGAAGAGGGTTTGATCCGTTTATATTCTCCTGGAACATCATACCATACATTCAAAGTTTCATCAACGAATTCTGAAATCATTCAAACATTTCCGGCAACAACAGGAACAGTTCTGAATACTGGAACAACTTCATTCACACAAGTACTCACATCTGGAACAAAGATTGGTACAATTACAATCAACGGTACGTCAACAGATATCTATTGTCAGACGAATACCAATACCGATACGAAGGTTACACAAACTGCAGTTGGATCGACTTATACGAATTATCGCCCACTTGTGATTGGTGCATCCAATAGTGCAACTGCTGGATTTTCACCATCAACTGTGACAGATACGACGTTTACAACACAGGCAATTTATTGTCAACCGTCGAGTGGTGCCATATATGCAACGACGTTTAATGGAAATCTTGGAATGCACGCATTTGAGTCAGGAACAGATCCGGATACAAAAACTGGTACATTTGCCTATGGTGGTGCAGGAGGATCATGGTCCGGCACGGACTGGGTTGGTCTTCAAGTTGGTGGTAGTAATGACACATTCCAGATTCAAGCACATACATCACGACTTATATTCCGTCAAAATGATTCTGCAACTTCATCAAGCACTTGGAGTACCTCATGGACAAACTGGATGACATTACTGACTCCGGCTGATATAACTGCTGGAACTGGTCTGAGTGCTACGGTAAATGGAACATCACCAGCAGTACAAACAGTCACAATTAATCACTCAAACTCTGTTACTGCAGTAACATCGAATTCATTTTTGAAATTAAAATATGACGCACAAGGACATATCACTGGTTCTACAGCAGTTGTGAAAGCGGATATTCCTGCTTTGGATTACGTTCCGAATACAGCTGCTGGTGTGAATGCTGCAATCAATTTACTCTCTATTGGTAATGACGATCCTGTCGATGCTGATTATTATATTGCACAATATGCAAATGGTGGAACGACCAATACAAATTACTACAGAAGACCGGTTTCCAAGCTTTATAATTATATCTATGAAAAATTGCAGCATGACAATGCGATGAATATTTCTCATACATTCGTAGCATGGAATACTGTTGGATGGCATCGTGTCTTATCATTACCATGTTCTTCAACAGCATCCGGTAAAATTATTCGAACACTTGAATTGACCGCAGCCAGAACATACAACAATGCACAACCGGAAACATTCTCTGTACGTCTGATCGGATTATATAATGCTACAGAAGGTTTTGAAATCTTGTATTCGAAATCAAATACTGCAGCAACCCAATTGATGACAAAAGTAAGAATGACAAAATCTTCTGATGGAAAAACATTATATGTTGATATCTATTATAATTCAACAACATCAAACACTGTGTCTGTATTTTGTGCATTGATTGATCCTGCCAACAATAATGATGGATTCAGTTCTTCAGTTATTACATGGGGAGATGGTGCAGTTGTTGATGATTCATTGGCGATTGTTTCCAGTTTAGATATTCCGAGAGATATCACTGCTCCTGGAACTGGTTTCTACTATGTTATCGGTACACAAACCGCATCAACAGCAGCATGGACCGGTACGATTCCTGCATCAAAACTGCATAACGGTTTAACGATTGCATATTATTTACCATATGCATCTGCGGCTTCCACGAGTGTTACACTGAATCTGACATTGTCTACTGGAGCAACAACTGGTGCAATTAACGTATATTTTACCGGCGCCTCTAGAATGACAACGCACTATGGTGCTGGATCAACAATCATATTGACATACTTTGAAGCAGGTGCAATCAGTGTTGGTGGAACAGCAACAACAGATGCGCGTTGGACACATTCGGATTATAACATAAATACAAACAACTATGTTACACAATCAAGTACAACAACAGGAAACTATCGAGCGTTGATGTTAGGTTATAATGATTCAACAACACCATCTAATTTAACAACAACTGTCACGAATACCGTATACGCTACTGCAAATCTATATGCACAACCGTCAACAGGTAATCTGTATATGGCTGGAAAATGCTTTGTCGGAACATCATCTCAATCATCATACCCGACCGGAGGTATTCATGTTCACGACGTTCGGAATTTAACGGTAACTCCAGATGTCGCTGTAGGGAAATCTGCAAATTTCTATTTCCATCAATATACATGTGATGGAACAAATAACTATTGGTGGGGAGTTTTGAATGTCCGTGGATGGGATGACGCGTATTCATCATGGGAACTCGCAGGTCCGTCTCAAAATGTTGATCAAAGAACAACTCCACTGTATGTCAGAACAAGTAATACGAATTCAGCATGGGGAAGTTGGAGAAAAATTTACGATACTGCAAATCCGCCAACATATTCCGAAGTTGGTGCTGCAGCATCTTCTCATACACATAGTTCATTGAATGTTGGCAATGTTGGTGGTAAAGGTATTCCGATTTATTTTTCATCCGGAACACCAACAGCATGTTCTACACCGGCTTCCGGTGCATGGTGGAGTACATCAAATGCAATTGTGCCACAAATATCAACAGCCGGTGTTCTTGAGATTGGTAAATATATCGATTTTCATGCAACAGCTGCATCGACAAACAACTTTGATTATCGTCTCGAAGCTGTTGGTACGAAAGAAATTATGCTTTCATCAGCTGATACTAATAATGTTTTAACATTGAATACGGCTGGATATAATCAGATCAGATTCAAAACGACTGCAACCGATAAATCATACACTGCGTTAGGTATTGTAAGTTATCCTTTGTCAACAAGTGGACAAACAATGTTGTTCCAATGCGGTGGTAACATGGTTATTGGTGGTGGTGAATTCGCTGCGGCTGCATATACAAGAAAAGATTCAACCGGTGAAACTCAAGTTGGATATGACAACATTGCCACAACTGAACATGAGAAACTGTATCTTGGTGCGGATAGTGAAGTTCAGATCATCGCGAATGCTCAAAACCTCGCGACATATTCAAATAATGATCACGTTGTTTGGAAGTTTCAAACAACTGGTCAATTGATAACACCCGGGTTTATAGCTGATACTCTGGATTTACAACACACAATGATTCAACAGAGTGTTAGAAGTGCGTCCAATTGCGTAACTCTTGCACAATGGGATGTTGATGGAGCTGCTTCAACAACGTATCGACCAGGCATATCATTCCATAATACGGGTGGAGATTCCACTGATAAAGGTGCTATCATTCTGAGGCCATATTATCATAATGCTGCCCCGTGGGGTAAAAACGTGGGTTTGTATATTGGAAAAAATATACTCATATTGGATGGCGTGAATGTTGCATTACAAGACGCGACATCATTGAATACAATGATCAATGCGCTATCTACTGGATCAAGTGCTCCAGTTGATGCTGATTATTACGTTGCACAGTATGCAGGTGGTGGTACAACGACAACAACCTACTATCGTCGACCAGTATCGGCATTATATAGCTATATCCGTTCAAAACATATCAAATCTGCAATTGCAGTACAGACTGGATCTTCAAAGAAGACAAAAATCACATTACAGACCTTGATGACATGGTTGATCACAACGAAGCAATACATACCTTCTGGTACAACCGAAGATATTATAATCAAGACAACATGGGCTTATGCAAACAATGACATATTACAATTCAATGCAAACGGTGTAAACTATGAAATGTCACTTGCAGGTGTTATTATTGAATTCAAAGGTTTAGCAACGTCATACAATACCGGTGAATTCACATTTACGATAACATCTGCACCAGCAGTTCTTTCAGACACACCGACATCTGGATATGTCAGATTCCCAGCTAACACAACGGCAGTTTATCACTGTAACGGTTCCAGTTATAATCCGATTTGGACTGTGAATATGAATAAAGCTGTTCAGCAGTTGTTATATTCATCAACGTCATCGGTTGGATACGGATATGCTGAGATTGTCATCGGAAGTGTGTTCAGTAACTGGACATTGTTATGGATGGAATTCATGGGAGCAAGTTACGGTACGTCAGGTACAAATCCACACAGTGGAGCTGGATTGATACCACTTTCTTTGGTTAGATCGATTGGAGTTGTTTCTGCTATTGCAGACCAATATCATATCCCAATAGGATATAACCCAGGAAATACCACTGCAGATCAGTATCTTGCAGTCGGATACAAAGATGACAGCACTTTCAGTCTGTCACGAGGTGGTGGTGGTGGTCCTATTGGAACAGTCAAAATCTATGGCATATGTTAAGGAGGATTTATAAATGATCATTCGAGTTGATACAGACAACAATATCATCCAGGTGATTGAGGTTGGTGATCACCCTGGAACACCTGACTGCTATGCAGTCGATTCCATTCCGTCGGATGTTGCTGATGATATATTTTCATACAAGTACATCGATGGTCAGTTCGTCAGAAAACCGGATACTGATGACAAACATACTGCAACAGCAAAGGAGGTGAAAATAGCGTTCCTTTCGTCAACATGCAAGTCACTCATCGAACGTGGTATTGACATAAATGATGAACATTATTCACTGTCATATGCTGACCAGATCAATTTGTCAAAGTTGGCAACACAAGCAGCTATGATGCCTTCACTGCCAATTTTCTATCATGCAGATGGTAAACTGTGTCGTCAATATACACCTGAAGAGATTTTGAATATCTCACAAATTGCAGTTGCTTGGGTGACATATCATACCACGTACAACAATTTCGCGAAAGCATATATCAAGTCTCTGCATGACTTCACTACAATCCGTAATTTCAAATACGGAGATCGGTTGTCGGATGAATTGCAGGAACAACTTGATGCAATTCTTGAAACAACACATATCATATTCGGCGAGATCATTGTTGACCCGTTCGACTATGATACGATCCTGTATCCTGAACGAGATCCATACCGAAGTGGATTTTATATTCCGACACCAGATGACATTAATCCCGTTTGACAAAAAATTAATATTATGAAAGGAGGTCTTCTATTATGAAGCCTGATATTCAAGCTAATATGGAAACTCGTATTGACGAAATCCGATCCCAGAACACAATCTTCGACGATGTCATCACGACGGTTGAAACAACACTGTCTATCGAGATGCTCCCACAGACAGCTGGTATGTATTCCGGAACGGACGGTGCATGGTCGATTACAATCGTACTGGACGAGTCTTTGACAGACGGTGTTATCACAGTCGGACTCAATCAAACAATTGACCAAGGAGATGCGCGAATCGCTTCCATGACAATCCATTCAACTCGTCAGATTCATGAATCCATCAACAATGTCAGCAACATCGTTGATCATAGATATGTTGTCGATCTGTTTGCAGCAATCTTTGAGGCTGTGAAGCAAACGAATTCATCTGGACAGGATGATGTATCATGAAAACGACACCTAAATGGAAATCGTTTCTGATTGTTGAAACAATTCTATTCATTATCGGCGGCTTCATCTATGCTGGTATTGAGATCGGTCTACGTGGATTCACACATTGGTCAATGTTCATTGTCGGCGGACTATGCTTTGTGATCATCGGTCTACTGAATGAGTGGTATTCATGGGACATCCCATTGTTTCTGCAGATGTTATATGGTGCATTTGTGATTACAGCTCTTGAGTTGATATCAGGATACATCTTGAACATCAAACTGGGGTGGAACATCTGGGATTATTCTGACAGACCATTCAACTTTTATGGACAAATCTGTCTGTTGAATTCATGTCTCTGGTTTCTGCTATCAGGAATCGGAATCTTCCTGGATGATGTTATTCGAAATATCTGGTTTGACGGTGAGGAACCGCGATACAAGATATTCGGAAAGGTCTTCAAGTAAAAAAAAAATATGGTGTGAGGTGGGGGCGAAAGCCCCCACCATCACTATATGTATCAATCGTCATCGCCTTCATATTCTGCAAGGTCGACAAAATAGATCACGTCAGACCCGCAGAAATCGACATCATATCCGGAATTAATTGCGTTATTCAAAGTCACTGTTACATCTTTTTCAGTAAGAGGCTTCGTGACTGCGCTCCCACCTTTGTTGAATGTGACAAGTGAATATAACTTACCTCTCGACACGAGAAGATCACGCTTTCCATCCGCTCTGTTGATACCGATCTCAGTGAAGCCGACGACGACAAATTCATCGGTTTCGAGATAAATGTTTTTGACCCAGCTCAGCTGATCCAATCTGCGTTCAATCGCCTTGCAGCATGTAACCAGGTCGGTGAACTCGTCATTCACGCTCTCTGTGTAGAATGCGGTTCCGATGGAGATCTTTTTGTTTTTCTTGTTTACTTCGTTGATTTCCATCTTTGTTGTCATAGCAGTTCTGTCTTTTCCGGTGGGAGTGATCATGATTATTCTGATCTTCTCATCATCGGTTGGATGCTCGATCTTCACCGTAAAATCGGTTGGTGCGAACAGCATCCCGAGGTTTCCCTCCACGATCTTTTGGATGATTTTGTCTTCCATGGTTGTGTTCTCCTTTAATAAAATAGATTTGTAAGCATACCGTACGTATGTTACACTTTAATGATATATAGGTATGAACTTGAAAAATTCAAACCGAACGTTAATATTCATTATATAAGGAGGGTTATTCATGCCTGACAAGAATGCAATCCCTGCGAATGGTAATGTTGGCAAGCAGCGTATTCTGTCTGCTGATATAAAAGAATTCAACAAGGATATGTTGGAGAGCCTGTTCGCTTCATATTACGATAAACAAACTAACACTTCAAAACCCGCACCGTTCGCATCAACAACCAAAATCAAACTGACAAAAGCTGAATACAAGTATGTCAAAGAGGATACCGAGACAACGCTTGGAATGTTATTTATGAATCGTTTCATTCTAGAGTATACTGGAATTATCGAGCATACCGGCTACTGGAACATTCAGCTTGATAAGAAAGGTCTTGGAAAACTGAATGTCACTATCAACGAATTAATGGTTTCCGATATCATTGATACGAAAACATTTGGTCACTTTATCGATCGTCGTGATCAGCTTGGTTTCCAAGCCGCTCCGTTCTTGGCAACATCCATATCCGCATCACTCATCCGTCCAATGCATGATGTAAAGCAACGTAAGCTGGAGCTCATGCAAGAATATGCAGATGATATTAATTCATCCGATCCAACACGTCAGATCATGGCAACGAACAAGATCGAAGCAGAACTCATGAAGATGGTTCGTCAGAATCTGAAAGGTGATTATGGTTATGATCTATATGCATCTGGTGATGGAAATCTGGATAACAACTATAAGACGATCAATGTCATGAGAGGTCCTGTATTCAATGATATCACTAAGAAGTTTGATATTGTTGGTGCATCATTGATGGATGGTATAACAAAATACGACATTCCAGCTTTTTCCAATTCAAACGTTGCTGCAGCATACCCGTCTGCAATCGGTACTGCTGAAGCTGGTTATACATCCAAAATTATCCTGGCATTGTTGCAGTCTGAACACATTGATCCGGATCCGAACTCTGATTGTGGCACGGCTGTAACGATTCCGTTTACCGTGACAGATTCCAATAAGAAGTATGTAATCTACAGATACATCAATGACGGTGGTAAGAAAGTTCTGACGACTATGGAGAACATTTCAAATTATGTCGGAAAAACGATTCAGCTCTATTCACCACAGTGTTGTTTGCGTAAAGCCATATGTGGTAAGTGTGCTGGAAGATTGTATCATAATCTCGGTGTCACGCAAGTCGGCCTGTTGACGACATCTATTACACATAAGCTGCTGAACCTCAAACTGAAATCCAAACATGACCTGTCACAAAAAGCTGGTATCATCGACAAAAAATTCATCTTTGAGGAACCGAACAGTTATTATGATATTCAGGATGGTTGTATCATCAATAAGATCCCTGCTAAGATCTATATTCCGAAGATGTTTGAAGAGTTCTCCAATTTCTATATTGAAGCAACTCAAGCCTCCTGTTTTGGAGTGCTTCCAGTGAAGTTCTTTAATAAAGAAGGCAAGGAAGTATTGTCGGCACGAATGACGATCCCTGCTATGTTAACATTCAACATTTATGAGGATATTCAGGAAGATGCGAACTACTATATCTTGTCATATAATCCTGGTTCAAAGATCTGTTCCGCTGCAATACAAAAGACATACGCAAACTGCGAGATGTTCTTGAATCAAATCTATCTGCATAGCAAGAGCCCGCAGCTACCGTATAATCTTATGACAGATATGATGTTCCGCAGTCTTGAAATCAACGGTACCGACTTCGATGGACCGTCAATTGTATATGAGCTGCTTGCACGCAGAATGTGTCAGAAGAATGGAAAACCGTTCGCATTCGTATTTGGTAAAGCACCAGGTGTTGACCCGATGTCATATGATAAACTTCGGTACAGAGAAGCTGTCCAAAAAGCTGGTATCCTTCAGGGTATTCTGTTCGAAGATATCTCATCTGCAATCAATGTTGGTCTACAACAGACATTGAACGGTGTGAAACCTGAAGAGACTCCACTCGAGATGGTTATTAAAGCCTGACATATGCTGACCAAAATGTAAGTTGACTCAGTTTCAACTTCTTTGGTTTGGTTAGCGGTTTCATTGACAACTAACATTGGGAACAACCCAGTCGGTTAGACTTTGAGCGAACTTTGGTTCCGGAATGTTTCTTCGATTTGGAATCGTGAATCCTGGACGTCACTGGTATATGATGCCAACATATTCATGAATTTGAATCTGTCGGCCGCTTCGCTGCACACATGTGAGCCGATTGATACTATTACTACCCACCTCAGTGATAGAAGATTTGATTGTGGATGTGTCTATCCGTGCAGGTTTTCATATACCAGAGGAGCCTAATCAAAAAAAAAAAACTGGTCAGCGATAACCGTTGTGTCAAATACGCCTGATCAACGTGTTTGATACGAAGTAAAATATTACTTAAGCCGGTTAATAAGATCCTTACAAAGAGCAGTGTGGAGTGGGGCGAAAGCCCCACTCCATACCGTTCTTATATATCGAATATATTCTTTTTTGTTCTGAAGCCTGCAGCATGTGGATGTCCACCACCGTCAAATGCTTCAGCAATCTTAGAGACGTCAATGCCATCCGGTGTATTCCTGGAGTAGATAGAATACTTCCAGTTGCCTTGCGGTCCATCATAATGGAACAGCACTGCGACATCATATGTATTCAGCAGATCACCGAATGCAAACGAATTTGATATACCGTTGATTGCAATGCAGCTGATTGCTTCGAATCTCGGAAGCGGAATCATTGTTTCAAAAGCCATCTTCCGCAAAATTGCATATTCCGATTCCAGATTCTTTTCGATCGCCTGACCAGGTTCAAGATATTTCTTCTGGACTATGATAGGGGCATTGTAGTTGTATATCAGCTCATCCCAGAGCTTGGCATCCGGATTCTTTTCAAGTTCCGTGTTGAAGCCGTAATGGAACGCTTTAGTTTGCTGAATGTCGAATCGCCAAATATCCCAGTCGTCAACATAACGAACAACATCCGGAATCTTATATATGCGCTCTTTTTCACCTTGACCAGGATAGAACACGAGAAGCTTCCAGTCTTCGGAGAAATCGATAATGTTCACAATTGTATCTTTGATGGAATCGCGTTCGTCCTGATGTGCACATGACCAGATCCAACACAACATTGTTGCACTGAACTTCGTATGATACACTGCATACACCTTATCATATATAGCTTTGTCATCCGGTGTCATCGCGTTGATATACTCTTGTGTTGTCACATGATGATCAACATGAACGACTTGGCAACCTGCTTCAACAGCACGCTTAATCAGATTGAAGACCCAATCGTCAAGAGACAGATCCACGATAACCACTTTTTCATGCTCATGGAATTCATGATCAGGTGCAATCGGTGTATGCCAATAGTTATAGTAGACGATGTCAGCTGCTTCTGGTCTGACATCAAAGGGAAACATTTCTCTCAACGCGATGGCTGCTGATGCTTTACCATCATCATCTATGTGTGTAACAAGAAGGCTCATTTTAACTTTCCTTTCATAATAAAATAAACGAGGGGTCCTTTCGGACCCCACCGTTCTTAAGATTTCTTTTCGACATAATCAGGACACATTGCGGCGTGTCGCATCATCTCTGATTCGCGTAAACGTTTCTCTTTACGCGAATCGAAATAATCGATCACTTTGCAGCAAATGAATCCAATTGTACATGTCATGAGTAATGCTACTGCAAGTCGTGACATTTCTGTCACCTACTTTCATTCTTCGGATGTTGTCGGCTCGGGATCAATCTGTTCGACATCAGCAGGATCCATCGGAACTGCGTCATCGGCATTTGCAGGCTGAATCATTTCATTATGTGACTGCGTCATCGCCTGCTGAAGGAACATCATAGCCCGCTGATCGATAGTCACGCAAAGCATCTCATAGATGGTTGACAGCATATCAACCAACTTGATTGTCAATGCTTGACGCTCATCAAGACCCTCGAGATAATCATAGTTCGGGGTAATCTTGCGAGATTCATAGAAGTTTTCGATGAATTTCATCATCGGTTCCTTGTTCTTCTCGAATTCTTCGCCGGTCCATGTAGCCAACAAATAGATCGCGTTCTTGATCTGAGCCGTTCCAGCAGACATCTTGTCCAGATCTTTGAAGTTCGCTTCCCAGTCGATTTCTTTTCTGTCAGCAAAGAATGTCTCACCAGACACCATCAGGAATGTGATGCGAGACGGATCGTTCGCAGTGATGTTGATATCATTCACTGCAAGCTGTGCCGCAACGATGTGCAGCACCTTGATGAACTCCGGATCGCCGTCAATCATACCTTCGACATCATTCTCAGACAGAGCATCGCGGAGAATGTCGTCAAATACCGCAGACATCTTGGAATAAGGCTTATCGAACTGCACCCGGACTTTGTAGATTTTGTCCTGGTGTGGCAGCAGATAAAATGCCGTGCAGGTTTGATTGTCTTCAGTCGGCTCTTCGCCAATAGCCATGAAGTCACCGAACTTCTGGAGATTGTCATCAAGCTCGGTTGTAGCCTTGTCAAGGGTTGTGATATCAATGTACTTCATTTGTAGATTCCTCCTCAGTATCTGTTGTTGTTTTATAGGGTTTGAGCTCCATATGAAGAGCACATGCGAACATGATCTTGTTCAGGAATTCCAGCGTATCAATGCACCACAGCAGTGCAATTGTGCCGGCATCTGCATCAGGAAATACCTCATTGAATTTCGGTTCATAACCGAACTTGGACATGATCGGGACAACAACATTCATCGTCGCATCAATGATTTCCTGTTTGCCTTCATCATTGTTATCACGACTCAGAAGCTCACGCATGAAGTGACGAACAATGTACGCGTTGTTCTGTAAATTCTGCATGTTCTCATCACTGGATGTTGCATCCCAGTCAAACCATTTCTTCGGTGCACTATACACCTGATTGTCCATCGAGTGGAACAAGACCTCTTCGTCGGACATAAACTCCTCAAGCGGAGATGCTTGTGTCGGAACACTCGTCTCAACCACAGGATCCGCATTCTCGAGCTCATGCTCAATCGTTGCTTCGGTGACATCACGTTCTTCAGTGACATCGATATTGGGTTCATTTGCCATTACTGTTTTCCTCCTTGAATTGATTAGGGATATCTTTCAGATCATCCATCGGTTTTCCGTCGATGATCTTTCCGATCTGATTCTGTCCGTACACCCGGATTCTTTGCGGATGTTCTCTGTTGGCGACGGCTTTATTAATATGCGCCAGCAGGTTGGGGTTGTTTCTCTGTCCCATAAAGATCCTCCTCACGAAATATTAATACTGGAATGTTGGATCGCTACCCAGTATTCATATTAATTATATATGCACAGGGAGTTGATAAAATGGAGTTTTCTATCGTAACCATCTCTGCGTTCGTCGCGGCTTTGAACGAAGTCACAAAAATGATCGCAAAAACTTTCGGATACAAGATTAATCGTCTGATCCCGATTTTCTCATTGGTGTATGGTGTTGCTCTCGGTATCATTGGATACTTTACACCGAACGTTACAATGGGCAATAATCTTGTAGAGGCCATTTTCATCGGCTTGTCCGCCGGCGCTGCATCGACGGGTTGTCATCAAGTTTACAAGCAACTCTCTAAGAAAGAGTACGATGACATCGATCCATCCGAAGATGAAGAGCTGTCAGATGAAGACGTCGAGGTTGATGAAACAGACGTTGAACTCGACGACTCCGATGAAGCAGACACATAAGAAGATCGAGGGGGCCTTGAGCCCCCTCGCTTCGATTACTTTTCTCGGAAGGATATTATTTCATCTTTGTTTGTGACAAAGAATCCATCTGCGAGAATGTTTGAACCAAACTCACGTTGAATCATTGCTTGGAACTTCGGTGTTTTATAATACTTGGTGAATACAGCCCGTTGTGAATGTGTAAGAGGGAAGTCAACAACATCACCGCTTTTGGATACACCGAAGCCGGTAACCTTTCCGTTCTCAATGAGAACTTCCATTAACTTAACGCCCTTTTTCATTCTTTATCATCCTCCAATCATCCTGTATTTCTTACAGGTAATATGTATTTAACTGTTTTGGACAGTTGTATTTTAACCAAAACTGATCTGTAATGATGACATATATCACCAGACCAATTCTAAAGAAATGAGGTTATTCATATGGACGCCGCAACCTTAGCAACCATTATTGTTGCATGTGGTGGTTCTGCTGGTATTTCAACTCTGCTTACAACAATCTTCCAACGGAAGAAATATAAAGCAGAAGCTGAAACTGTTGATGCAAAAAACAAGACCACCATCATTCATAATCAACAAGAAGAAATGACGTATGTGACCAATCAGCTGATACACCTTCAAGAGATGTATAAGTCTGATATGGAAGAACTGCGTGAATCAAATAAGCGTTTACAGCGGAAGGTTGACAAACTCAACAAGAAGCTGATGACGCTGATGAACTGGATTGTCGTTGACAACCACAAATATCAAACCTGGCTTGAAGAAAGATTGAAAGAATACGATCCTGATATTGTGTTCCAGGAGCATATGCCACCACCGGATGTATTTGATGACGATGACGATGATCTCACCGCTGATACATCGAATTCAAATTGATATGAAATAACATGGAGGGGCGTTGGCCCCTCCATGCATATCATTTTTTGTCTTGTTGTAGCTTTTCAGCAGCTTCAGAAACCTTCTTCCAATCGATCTCCGTATTCTCGAAGATCTGGTTGTCGCGCAGCAGTGTCACTATCTCGTATGTCTCTTCAGAGATTTTGTCATCCAATACTCTCTCAGCCGTATTGATATAACGGAGCCATGGGATTATGGTTATGACAAACACAACACCCAGCAAGACACAGCCTACAGCAACGAGAACTGTATTGTCATTATGCTTATAGATGTTTCGGACTATTATCGCGATCATTAATTCGTTCATAACACTCGCTAACAAAAGTCGCCTGAATGACTTGATCAGATTACGTGTTAGCTTTGCTGGAATCATCGGTATCTTCCTCCCATGAGATATTTACATATTTCATTGCTAGAGCCTTCATCGTTCTTGATCTAGATTTCCACCAGTATAAGTCAGCAGGTACAGAATGGTCAATAATGTCATAATAGTGACATTGCTTATTGATATATCTGATACGGCCGAATACCTGTTTAGATGTAATCTTTGATACAAATGGCGAACAACATATGATATCAGTAACACCCTTGATGTCTTGACCAGTTCCAATTGATTGGATTGTCGTGACAATGACGTCAGCACGTTTGTTGTACTCATTCTCAGCTTTTGAGTTATGAGAGTTTACAGTTTTGATTGATAATGAGTAGTCGAAAGTTGGATCATTGTCCAATTCCATTGTCAAGAAACATGCACAATCTGTACATAATTCAATCAATGGTAAGAATATGATTACTTTCGCGGTAGCCACGTTTGCATAGATCTCTTTTAGCAGATCGCGACAGACTTTGAAATGTCGCTGTTGCTTATCTTTTGCGATAACCCATTTGCCATATGTAATCGCAGACATTCCTCTACCGCCATTGATTCGATACCGGTATATATTTGGATTGACATGTGTATTAATATTTACAGTCACATATTCAACCCACTTGGATGGGTGTGTATCATCTACAACCGTTTGTTTCCGGTAGAATGTCGCGTTGGAAAATACATGTCTGAAGATAGCGTTTTCGTCTTTGGACGAGCGGCCATCTGTTGCTGTTAAATACAGATTACGTCGCACGTTAAACAAGAAGTCGATCACGAGTGTGTTTCTGAAATGAAGATGAGCTTCATCAATGACTTTGATTCCGATCGATAGATTCCGGGAGATCATACCAATCTTTTCTGTATCCTGAATGCGGTTACATGCAGCAAGGAACGTTGCATGTGTCATCAGATATATATCGTAATCGAGTTTCAAATTGCCGTTTGCAATCTGCTCGAGTTCTGCAGATGATGTAAGCTCGTAAACGTCATGCGATGTATATCCATTCATGTTATACAGTGAATCTCGCCACTGTGACCGTAGTGTATCTTGGTGCATAATGATCAGTGCCTTGGAACCGTATACTCCGATACCATAACCTGTACAGAACGTCTTTCCGAATCCAGGTTCTTTTACTAGGAATATCTGAGAATCATTGATGTTTTGTGCATGTGCTTTCTCACCAGCGATGAAATCAATACAGTCTCGTTGATCATCGTTTTTCGGCGGAAAGATCTCTTCAAACTCAAAGTTCATTTCCTTATACGGATGATACTTATCGTATTTGATTTCACACTCACCGAGTAATCTTCTCAGATAGTTTATGTCAATTCCCTTGTGAAGGAATATACGATCGTGCTTCTCATCATACATGAATCCAAGTGTTTTAACCACTTCCTGAAACTCATCTTCATATTCATGCAGTTGGAGTAATGGCGCTAATGGTGTTAATGCCTCTTGGCCGGGTGTAACAATAATGCTTGTGGCTCGAATTGTTACTTGAAACAAGCTATCACCTCATTGTTTCGTAAATTTGATGCCTGCTTTATTTACAGAACCATTGAGAATTTGTACCTGCGCATCCGTCAATAATATTGTGCCGAGAATTTCGTCGTCATTATTTCGTATTGCATACAGTTGGAAGTCCTCAGTTTTTGTGAGGACTTCCTTTCCCTTTTCGTTTGTACGAATCTGATCCGGCTTTAACATCCTGAGCTTGAACATTTTTGAACATCCTTTCTCCAATCATGAAACAGTCGCCCTGATCAATTTGATTGCGGGAACATGTTTCGGTTTCGTCGGCGGTGTAGCCATTGTGGTTGGAGTCAACGAATCGACGTTCACAGTTGATACACGACCATCTGCATGATACATCGTCACAGATTGGTCCTTATCGACACAGAATACTGCAACAAGATCATCCTGCGGTGTCAGTTTGATAATGGGTTTCAGACCACCAAACTTCTTTCCAGCGACCAGGAACTTCGATTGGTTGACACGGACTCTTCCAAGCCGTGTAACATAGAAAATCAGCGGCTTAGAGGAGTTTACAGTGAAGATTCCGCAAGCTTGACAATCCTTGACAATGAACTGTCCTTGTGCGTCAGGAGACATAACCAGATTCAAATCATTAATAGAGAACCGCTTCCCAAGACCGTCTTTCGTATACATTAACAGGTCTTGTGAATTATCAGAAACTTCCAATATCGAAACGATATGCTCATCAGAATCGATTGGAATCAGCTGTTTTCTAGATGCATTCGATGGGATGCGGTCAACCGGCATGTACTTGATACGACCCTTGTTTGTGAGCATAATGATTTGATGTTCCCGATTCGACACAACACCAATACAGTTACCCATCTGCTGTTTACCAATTGATGTCAATGTCATTGGTTTGTCGTATGGAACCTTTTTTGTATTCACCCACAGGAATCGCCCAGCCTCGTCAATCAGACATACTTCATCACCAGATATCGGATATACATCTGATGAGAAGTGATCCGGATTTTCAGTCTCGGAGAATAGAATAGATCCGTCTGTTAGTATCTGACAGATGCCGATATTCACAGCTTCACCCAGATTATTATTCAAGACTTTGCTTCTGCGGGTTTGCCCAAAGTCTTTACGGATCTGCATAACTTCTTCGATGATCTTATCACGGATCTTCTCAGGTGAAGACACAATATCATGCAACTCATCAATCGCAACACTTAGTTCCTCGATCTCTGCTAGGGTCTTCAGGTATTCGCCATGCGTCAATTTCGAAAGCTTTGTGTCAGAGATATAGTTTGCCTGCGATGTTGTGACTTTACCCTTGTAAGCATCAACGAGTGCCTGAATGATTTCAGATTCATGTTCACATGCTCTGAATATCTTGATGGTCTTATTCAGATTCTCAGGAGACAACATGAACTTCTTTCCGAGCAACATGTTCTTCTTGGTTGTCTTCTCAACAAGCTGACGTAAGAACCATGCTCTCTTCTCACTCAATCTGTTCTGGATCCATGCTAACAGAATCTGACGCTCATTGTAGTATTGCGTCCGAAGATGCGCATCGATGACTGACGCATTCTTTGTCGACACTGTGATGCGAAATCCGGGAACACGTTTGAACAGAGTCTCGAGAACCTGATACAGATTACACGGTTTGCATCTTATTACATACCGAATTTTACCTTCTTTGAGGAGTTGCTTGTTACCCTCATAATCAGCAGACAGCAGTTCTTTGATCGGGTTAGGACCGTCCTGAATCGCACAAAGCTTCTTATGTATATCCGAGATATATTCACCAACAGGCGTATTCTTAATCACGATGACGTAGTTCACAGTATCAATCTCATATGAAGATTGGAACACAAACGTCTGATCATCACGTTTGATTACGTCACATCCCGTCGGGGAATCAGGAATCAGGTGGACATCAGCTTTTGGATTCTTCAACAGCTTTACTGTTGCGTCCGCAACTTCGTTCAAGTTGTACGGAAGTACATCAGATGACATACCCAGAGCAATACCATGCGAGCCATTCAGCATGATAACCGGGAACTTTGCGGGAAATGTAATTGGTTCCATTGCTGTACCATCATGATTTTCCTTCATGTTGACCTTACCATCAAACTCTGAGAAGAACACTTCCATTGCAAACTTCGAGATTGCAGCTGACCAATAACGAACCTGAGCAACATCATCACCATGTGTCAATGTACCATATCCAGATGTCGCCGTCAACAATGGAACATTGTTTGAGAACGGCTGAGACAATCCAGCAACAACGAATCTCGTACCAAGATCCGAGTGAGGTGAGAACTTCATCGTGTCACCTGCAATAGTCGCAACCTTGATCGGCTTATCACGATTCATGCGATACATAGTCCAGATGATTCTACGATGAATCGGTTTCAATCCATCAGTCAACATCGGAATTGCACGTGCCAGAATGATATTGATTCCATACAATTCCATGTAGTGCTGTGCTGTATCAGCCAATGGCATGATACCATAGTTTTCGATATAATCTTCCATTATAACTCCTTTCATCCCATTGAATCGAGATAGTCAAAGTATTCTGTCACAGAAGGTAGGCCAAACCAGTCATGCATCAACGAACAGACATTTCCATTCTTGAATGTGTTGATCAACGGTCCGGCCATGTCTTCCTCATGTGGACGATTCTTTGAATCATACCAATAATAGTTTTGGTTTAACGATCGATTCGATGCTTCATGGGATTTGAATACTGCGTTATTGATCCGCAGTTTATATATTAATGTCATCGGATCCATATTCATACCCATCTTGGTAGAAGGATAATATGATGCAGCATCAGCATCTAAGGATCCATAAATAATGTTGTTGTGTCGCTTTCCATTTAACACCAATCCAGTTGGAGCATTCTTTTCAGGAGGCGCAACATATGCTCCTTTGAACGCAGTATCCATCGTTGTATCATACAACAGTTTGCATGCTTGTACAATGTTCGAGAATTTGCGATAATAGTATTCACGGGAGTTTCGAACGATATGTGTCTCCTGGAAACACTTCGGATATGGTGTCAGGAACTTGAATGATCGAGATACGAGTGTCTGAGCATCACGCGTCTTCAATGCAATTGCATATTGAACAACGGTATCACGGACGTTATATAGTAGGAAATTCAAGAAGTCTGTATATGCAAATGTACGGAATGTTCCACTCTTCGTATCAGTCAACTTGTCAATTCCACACATGTCCTTACCGACTGACGACAAAGAATATGAACGACGTTCCTGCTGAGACTTACGAATAGCCGCAAACAGTTTCATTTGACAGATCCACACGGTATATGTTGAGGTATAGAACCAATCCTTTGAGTTCTTCATCTGGAATGTACCAGATGTGTCTTCCTTATAATACACCTGATCGGTCTTGAATGCTCTCGGAATGATAACAGACTTTGCATCATAGCCAAGATACTCGAGTCGATGCCATAATCTTGGATGGTCAAATTTCGCATTCCATGATTCACAGAACATCGGACGATACTTGTTGATGTAATCATACACTGTCTTGATCATTTTATGCTCATCGTCAAAGTCGAAGATATGAATCCGAATATCGAAGTCTTTCAGATACTTGATGTTGTCCTCATCATAGTTCCGAATTCGTTCTTTGAATTCTTCCTGGTGACTGACTAGCCAGTCAAACTCTTTTGTTTGCATATCCAAATAGTCCCAGAACTTCTTGTCTAGTTTATGTCTAGGCCGTGGCGCCAACACAAATAATGCGCAGATCTTGACATGATCCAATATCAATGACACAACATTGATTGGGTTTGAAGAATCCTCGATGTCACTTGCATTCGCAGGTTTGTCAATGACGTCACACTCAATATCAAGTTGGGCCTCAGTTACTTTCGTCAGATCAATGTTGGTACCATATTCTTCAATCCATCTCAATCTGAAATGTACGACCGGATCAAAGTCTGCAACGAACACCCAAGGGCATTCACACATCTTTTTGGACATGTCATTTCGTGACATCTGGTCCTTATTAGCCTCATAGAATTCAGCCCACTCACCACCGATTTCTTGTGCAATGACTGCTGATACTTGAGACGGTTTACACCAGAACTGATAGCATCGGTCCATTTCAACTTCCGCGATCTGTCGTTCGTTGGTTCGTTCCTCTTTCTTCAAGAACCAGATGTCGATGATGGGTTCCTCATACTCAACCTCAAGCTGACGAGTCGTTGGATTCCAATAGATAACTTCAAAACATTCAGGTTTCCTGGAATATCGAACGTCGAATAACATTGCATCTTTTGAATAATGCAATGGCTTCGGTGGTCGAGAGACGATTTTACCTTTTTCAACTTCCATCTTGTATCCTCCTTGAAAAATTTTTTGATATGAAGTCCTCCCGTCTTCGTGGAAATAATATATGCGCTCAAATTTGATTATCTTTACCTACTATTTCAGGATTCTATCTATATATTATTAATGTGAATACCAGCGGTAAAATCTTACGGTATTCAGCGCTGAATCCACTATTTATAGTCCGTAAGGACGGAAAGGAGTACTTATGTACAGTAATGAGAACACCGGTGAAATGTGGCCGGAAGCAGATGATCTGCAAAAATTCTACAAAGGTGCTAAAGCCGTCGCGATCGTCGGCGGTATTACAGCGGTTGCAGTAACGGCCGTATGCGTTACAGCAGCTATTATGGTGATTCACGATCACTGCGGAAGCAGTCGCTGCGACAACAGCACGTCGCTTGCTGGTCTCGGTAGCGGTATGGACTACAGTCCACTGCCGGATAGCTGGCGCTAAACAAAGAAAGAACCGCATGAATGTGCGGTTCTTTTTTGAAAGGAGAACATCAAATATGAAAGAGAAAAAATTCGAATACATCCCGCTTGCACTGTTGGGATGCGCATTCACCCTGAAAGGGGACCTGGTGGTATTCAATCGGATGGGTAACATTGAGAAAATCATACTGCTCAATGATGGCTGGCATTTCCGGACAGGAAAAATTGACCAGCTGATCGACCATACCGAAATGGATGCAATACTTCTCGGGTGGTTCACGCAATTTGACAATATGCATGGAGCTGTAACAATTAAAATCCGCACGTATTGTGATGGTGGATACAACAACTGGAGTTGGGTCCAGTATAAAAATTAAACGAAAGGTATGCAAGAGAAATGGGGGCGCTTTCGCGCCCCCATTCTTTTTTTTTTATTTTTTCCGCAGATTGGATGCTTTCACAGCTGCAGTCACGTTCTTTCCATCAGAAGAGATAACAACACGATCTCCGTTTACACGAAGAACCTTATATTCCGTCTCATAGACCGTGAAGGTTCCGCCACCATACAGTTCATTCTTCAGAACTTCAACGGTGTCTCCTGGATTGATTGTAGTGTCAGTGTCATTAGATGCACCGAGTTTCACCCAGCCAACACCGGACTTCAGTAGACCAACTTTGGCGCTTCCTGCCGCAGTCTCCTGGACAATGGTGTATCTGCTGGATACTTTGATTTTTTCTTTTGCATACAGCTTATCACCGACAAGCTGATAGATTTGTGTACCAGCTGACAACGGTATGATGTATGGTTCGAAAGATTTTTCAATCGGAGCACCAGCATTCTGAACAACCGTCAGGTACTTTGCATTGATCGGTGATTCGATTGCAGCATTCCTGGACTCATTCTGATTGATGACAACTCTGTCACCAGATACAGAATCAACATACCATCTCTGATTGATCACCCATGTTGGAATTGATCCACCATCGTAGTATGTTGCTCCAGACTGAATTGATACCAACACTCCGGGAGCCAGTTCAACTGGGACGGGTTCATCACTCGGTTTCGGCTTTACAGGATCTTTAGGAGTACCGAGCTTTGCATTGACTTCATCACACAGCTGTTGTGCACGAGAGAACAAATATTCTCCGGGACAGTTTCCAGTGAGTGTGGTCACGCCGTGCTGTCTCATCAAGAAGCATCCGGATTTGACAGTGACACATGCGACTTCAACATCATCTGTTGTGACAACATCACGCGGATTAATCATTCGGAAACCTTGCTCGACATACAATGCATTCTCAGATTCCACATATTTGGATCCACGCTCATTGAATGCGCATAGCGCCTGGATCACATTGATGTTCACCATTGATTCAGAAATGTATTTCCGATCCCAACCGGTATCGACATGAGAAGTTGCTTTGTAGATGAAATATGAGAATTGTGTCGGATTCATCTCCAGCCATTTCCAATTGAAGTCCTTGCCGGACAGATATGTCTGACACAGACTCCAAGCATTATCATCATAGATTGTGAATCTGACCGGACCGAGATCATCCTGAACCTTGGTAAACTTGTATCCGAGATTTGTCAGCAAGCCGTAGAAATACTGAACACGGGATTCCATGATGTATGTGAATTCCAGACACTTGTCAGCTTCATTATATGTACCAACACGCTGCATCTCAAGCAGGAACACCATCTCTGATGAAGAGATTGGCATGCCGGAGGCATTGTATGTTCCAGCATTCAGAACCGCGAACTGTTGATTGCAGATCTTTTGGTACTCATCAATACTGAGTCCCATTTTATGCGGATCAGAGTACAGAACTCTGTGTTCCCGTGTGATAGACATGCCATTTGTTGTAAACACGGTATCCTTATGGACAGGAGTCATGTTCTCAACACGATCGAACCGGATTGAAGTATCCTTCGGAGATACTGTTGCAATCACATCACCGATTTTGACATCACGAATCGGGATCCATCCTTCACGTGTCAAAACCTCGGTAGTATCAATCGGAACACATCCAGTTGCAGCAAACCAACGGTGGAACATCAACACACCGTTTGTATCACCGGTATATGTCATCTTCGGAATTCCGTTTCTCTTGCAGATGTCAGCACACAGATTCACCAAAGAATTCCATGCTTTGGTAGACACTGGCCATGGTTCTCCCAGCTTTGAGTTGGATACTTCAATCGCGATACCGCGATTGTCCGCCCATCTGGAAGATGAACACCAGCAACGATCCTTCTCTTCACAGTATAGACCGATACGTCCATCATTGCCGATTGCATAGTTTGCAGACATTTGTCTTTCAGGTCTTGAAACGAGTTCACCAAATGATTCAACAGATGCAACACCGGCCATATGATGAACGATGATCTTTGTGATCTTGTCTTCAGTTCTTGGGGAATTCTTATTTGGTGAGATGCGTGTATACGTTGCTAGCGGTGAGTTCGTAAAGTTACTCATGACGGTTTCTCCTCCTCTTTCTCATCATCACCTCGACCGTTCGAGGTTTCTTCATCCATATCCGGATTGATTGCTTCGATAACCTTTTCCGGATCTTCGGTTCTGCGCATCTTTGCCATTACATTCAACTCCTATCTTTGGCATATGAAACTTTGGAATACAAACGATTTAGTTCATCATATGTAATTCCTATGATTACGGGTGACAGTTTCTCGCCATATTCAAGCTTGTCATTACCCGTAATTTGAATGAGTAATGCATCGTGTCCATCATCAGTTCTGTCAAACATGATTTCGATTTCGATTCCAGTCAACTCCAACATGTTCAACTGATTGTAGAGTTTTGTTTTTAGTGTCGCTGGTATGGTCTTGTCATCAGAATACTCATGCAAGTATTGTTCGACATCCAGACCCAATTCAGGAATCGATGGATATTGACCAGGCTTCATCTTCAACAAACAAAGAACCGCGTTGACACACATTTCAAATGTGGAAATAACACGTGGTTTGTTGAATGAATCTGTATCCATTAATACATCATATCCCAACGCTTGAAATACTCTGGGATATTTATGTTCGACTTCAGCAAGTGTGATACCTTTTTCATCCAACATATTGATCACCCCTCAGGTTGGTTCTGGTCCGACTTGACGTAGTCTCTCATGAATTCGTCATAGTTCTTGTCAACGATCTTGATGTAGTTGATAGATGATTTCTGGGTCTCAGCTTTCATTCGCGCGTCTTTGAGATATTCAATCTCTCTGGAATGTTCCATTCTTGGATGTTGGTTATCGGATTCCTTGATTTCAACTTCCAATGAGAGAGATGGGATGTAGAAATCCGGGATATACAAATGAAGAGTTCCGTCTTTCCATTTGTACCAATAGTTATTTGGAGATGGAGCGATAATATCGTTCGGACTCCAACCTATCGATTTCAGCTTTCTAAGGAAATCTTCTTCATATGTACCTATGATACGGAATTTGTGTTGAGCATCCCATACAAAGTCTCTCGCATTGGGATGATTCGAAATCATTTTCCGTTGTTGATCAGCATCATTTAGCAGATGTTCCTGCCCGTAAACTTTTACCATACGGGCTTTCATGATTTTGACATATTCTTCTTTGCATTGGGGATTTGAACAAAGTCTGTCGTATTTTAAACTCTCTCGATTGAAATTGACAGAATTCTTTTTACAAATAACACAAAGTCTTCCGACTGGTTTATGAACCAACAGAGAATATGCAAATTCCAGAGGCTCCTGGTCCTCTGGAATTTGATCGTTATGCTGAGATGCTACATGATGACAGTATTTGTGTTTGTCATTGAATATTTTCGGACAAAACAAACATCTCGTGTTACGCAATTCAAACACCTCCAGTGGTGAATTTTTAAGAAGCGGTTTCTTCCTATCAGGAACAAATCTCAGGATCATTATTTGAAAAAATTTCCCAATTTCGTGAACGATTGAAGTTAATAGAACATCAAAAGAGCGAAGCGATGAGGATGTTCATTAACTTTGAATCAATGACGAAGTTATTGATTCACTACAAGTGAATATTATATGTTTCAAAAATCATTTTTTTTTTTGAAACAAGAAAATTGTATAGTTTGAAAACTCGATGTTAAACCTATGAGGTTTTTTCTACTTCCAAAATTTAATGAAAAGGAGAATGAGTCATGAATCCTAAGGACAACAAGATCCAATTCAGCATGGATTTTGAACGCATGTTGAATGCATCTTTGAAAATATATGACGGTGCATTGGATAAGCTTCAGGATCTAGTCGGCGGAAAATCGTTCGATGAAGGATACGGTGTCTGCAACACTCGTTACCAGTTGATTCAGATTACACCGAAAGATGTTTCAACTTACGTATCCAATCTGTTCAGAGCGATTGCATTCCGTCTGATCGAACCATCCCCCGACGATCTGGAAAAGTTCTCGGTCGAAATGGCAAAACAATTCGTACTGGAGAACGGTGGTCCAAAACTTGCAGCAGACAATCTGTTTGCAACATCCACGTATGTTGATGTCCGCACACAGACCTTGATGGATATTCTTGTGCAGACAGAGAATACCTTCTTTGATCGTTCGGTATACAGCACCTATGAACTGAAGCATCGTGCAGCTGATATGAAGAAAGACTTTGACAGCATGAAAGGAATGCGTCTCGGTGTTTCTCTCAATGCAGTTGTGAAAGCGCTTCCGGGTATCATTCAACAGCAATTGCAGGAACCTGGTTTCGGTTGCTGCTGTCCGAATATCGATATGCTGATGCAATATATCCAGACATTCATTCTGTTTGTGGTATCACTGAATGCATGTACCATCGAACAGATGATTGGTTATATTGCACCGCGCACTACATTTGTCAGAAAGGATAAACCTGGTACTATTCAGGAAGCTACAGTGAACCGTGGTGTGATTGATACCTCAAACTACAAACCGGTGTTTGTTATCGTTTCCTCCGGCGAAGCACCTTGGGATCCGCTGATTAAGGGTGTAACAAAGTCCCAGTGGACACACTGCTCATTGTCGTTTGATCCGGATCTTGAGAAGATCTATTCATATGCATCACGTCTCTTTGATGATAAGAAACTGAAGTTCGGTATGGTCAAAGAAAACTTCGGTGATCCGAATTATAAAGGTACAACCGTTGCTGTTTATGCGCTCTACATCTCCAACGAATCTTACAATAAGATGCGTGAAGCATGTGAAAAGCAGTATGAAGCACGTGACAAGACGATCTACGACTTCGGCCTTCTATTTAAGAAGGCGCTAAACGACAATACGGTTGGATCAAAGAACGAGATGAAGAAGTTCTGTTCTTCTTTCGTTAATGATATGCTTCGTATGTGCGGTAAGGGTCTTTCATCCAAGTATGTTCCTTCACCAGCGCAAATGGCTAACAGTGCCGAAGCAATGCCTGACAAATGTGTCAAAGTGTTCGACGGAATTGCTGATAACTATGACGTGAACAGAATCGAGAAGCGGCTTAAGAAGTTCGAAGACAAAGAGCTTTCCAGAGCATTCTACGAAGCTTCTGTTGACAGAGGTGTCATCGATTCTACTGGATACAAGCCCGTCTTCGTTATTGTTACTTCTGGCAAAGCATTGTGGGACCCGTTGATCAAACATTTCACACGTTCTGACTGGACGCATTGTTCTTTGTCTTTCGATTCGGATATGTCATCGATGTATTCATATGGTGCACGTTTGCAAGATGATCCAAAGCATCCAAATAAGTTCTCACTGAAACGTGAGGGACTGGAAGCACCCAATATCAAAGGTATGAATATTGCGGTCTATGCATTGTATGTCACAAATGAATCGTATAATAAGATGCGAGAGACTTGTGAAAGGATGTATGCTGAACGTGATAAGACGATCTACGATTTTGCATTGCTGCTGAAGAAAGCATTCAATGATAACACAGCTGGATCGAAGAATGATATGAAGAAGATCTGTTCCTCTTTTGTCAACGACATGATCAAGTTGTGTGGCAAGGGTGTCTCTGATAAGGGTGTTCCTTCTCCCGCACAAATGGCAAAAGGTGCTGAAGCGTCTCCGGACAAGTGCGTTCTTGTATTTGACGGTATCTCTAATAATTACGATGTTGACAAGGTTGACGTGAAACTACATAAATTTGAAAAGAAAGAGATCTCCAAGCCGTTCGTTGAATACTATACTGAATGCTGCCTCGTCGACACTGACGATATCCGCATTCGTTCCAAGATTCCGTTCGATATCAATATGAAGAACATCGTTCTTCAGGATGTCACAAATGGATTTAAGGAAACCAAGACCGCTCTTCACTTCATGTTGAAAGATGAGCGTTCACCGATTCACAATCTCCTGATGAAGTATGCTACCTGTAAACGTCTGGCAAATGCTGTTGAAGTTGGTCCAACGTTGAATCTGTTCAGACCATACTTCAATCGCGGATACGATCCTGTCGTTGATCAGTATCGTAAGATGTCATTCGATACAGATCTCAACTGGCTTGATGAGATCGCTTATGGAAATCAATTCCTCGATGGAAACTATCGATTGGATGCGCTTGGTCACGAAGCACGTCATCCGATTACACAGACACTTGCGATGCTGCATATGATGTATTGTGGTTGTGGTCTGAAGAGCAACGAGGAAATCTCGAATAATCTGCTCAAGATTGCTGGAGCAATGCATGCAGTTATTTGTGATTCGTGGTCCGTTGAAAATCGCGATCTCACCAGAGACATTCTTGCTGTTCTCGGCGACTGCTTCACTCGTAATGCAATCCGTCTGTATCACAACAACACAGTTCTGATTGTTCATGATGACACCATGGAAGATACCGTGGTTCCGGGTTATATGTACATCGAACAGTTCGTATACCAGGAAGATGGTGAACAGTCTGTGAAACCGAATATTCAGGCCGGCTTCGGTGATAAACTTAGCAATGTTGCTCAGAAGACTGGCGCATTATCCAAGGTATCATCGCTCATTCGTCAGTTTGAGACATGGCTTACGAATTCTTTTGCAAAGTTCCCAACACTATTTGCTGCCAGAAATAAGGCCATTGCAGCACATCTGAACAGCAAGAATGTTCAGGATATCCAAAAAGAGATTGGAGCTGCAATGTCGGCTAGTGGTCCGAATCAGTTTATTGTAAAGCTAACAGGAATTCCGAAGTTCAAGATTGATGTTCAGTCTATTGTCAAGAATGCTCAAGCTGCACCGGATGTATATAAAAAGTACATCGATGGTCAGTTCAGTAAAAATCCTATTGATGATAAGGCTGAAATCGATATTCGTGCTAATATATTCCCAGGCAATGCTGATGATTGGCGTAATTTCCTGAATGGGAAACCCTCGGACAAAGACATTGATGCTCGCATTAAAAATGTACTGTTGTTCAACAATCCAAACGCTGATGCAGTTACTCGTGGGGCTGATCCGAATCCTGTACAAATGGATACTGCTTGGTGGAATGACATCATTCAAACGCTGACCGGAACACAAAAACTTCTGGATGAATTCACTAAGGCAGCGAAAGATAGTAACACCGCAATTGACAAGCTTCTTGACAGTTATTCGAAGAAGCAAGCTCAGATGCAGCAACACAGTGATGTGATTGAAGTCGGTGGTAACAGCATTGTTCAAGAGGACGGTGAAACCCCAGCAGCACCATCAACACCGGCTCCTGCAGCAGGACAAACAGGTCAGGCTCAAAGTACACAGGCTCCGCAGTCAGGTAATGCATCCAATCCAGAAGATCGTGCAAAGCAGCTGTTTGATATCAATCGTAAGATCAATGATCTCTACCAGACAAAAGCGCTGAACAGCTTCTTCACCAGAGAAATGTTCATGGTGTATTACGATGTCTACAAGCAAATCATGGATAAGTATAAGTCCGAACGCGGCAATCAGACAACGAACAACCCAAATGAGCAGGCTGCTCAACCCCAGAAACCTGCAGAACAACCCGCGAGTAATGATGGAGCACCTGCGGTACCACCTGCAGGAGAAAATAATGCAACATCTACCCCCGGAAGCTGAGAAAGGAGTGAATAAATAATGGCAAATAAACTCTCAATCAAAGAACAGGTTGAGAAAGCCATTGCTGAATCGGATAGCTTGATTCAGGCATTGGAATGCGTTGCGGCAATGTATAACATTCCTTCCGAGAATATTATTGTTGATGACAGACTGAGTTCTATCAGGGTGCAAGGTGATACGATCCTTGCACCCGATAAGAAGAACCCTTCTGCAAATACAAAATCTATTGTATGTGCGATCGGTGCTGTCCTCGATAATATCGGTCAGAGAATCGATCAAAAACTTGATGCGTTCCAGCATATGCAAGTTTCCAAGAACTCA